>Ga0247844_1000029_pt1 | contig 243339 bp, 264 predicted proteins | sample LaCtaG_FD_192421 | JGI IMG/M metagenome (GOLD analysis project Ga0247844, IMG submission 192421) | Freshwater microbial communities from meromictic Lake La Cruz, Castile-La Mancha, Spain - LaCruzMarch201714.5m_1 | ecosystem: Environmental > Aquatic > Freshwater > Lake | place: Spain... | reverse complement strand
CCACCGCTTCGCCCAGCTGATCGCGGCCTACAACGCCACCCCGCGAAAATGCCTTGACTGGAGAACCCCAGCCGAAGCCTTCTCGCAGCAACTGTTGCACTTCAAACGAGAGTCCACCTTCCCGCCTCCGCGGGAATGACACCGAGCAGGAGGAGGGCGAAGGGAGATGCCTCCCCAACCACCGTCATCCCCGGGCTTGACCCGGGGACCCATAGCACAGCGAACACAGCGGCATGGGAATGCGTGGAAAGCTGGGTCCCCGGGTCAAGCCCGGGGATGACGGCGTGTGGGGTGGGGGCAATTGAATGTGGAGGAATCCAGACGCAATGTGTCTCTGGCCCGTCCCAACGACCAATCAACGCACTACACTCCCCTTCGCCGCCCAAGCAGAAGGAGGCAACGGCCCGGGACATCAAAGCGCATGTGGGGTGGGGGAAGAAAGATTTGGTGGAGCTTAGCGGGATCGAACCGCTGACCTCTTGCATGCCATGCAAGCGCTCTCCCAGCTGAGCTAAAGCCCCATCAATGATCCGATCCGGATCGTATCAGGCGACAGTGACCGTCGGTCGGCTGTCCTGGAATGTGCGCCGCGGCGGGTGCCGTCGCAGCGCGGGTGCTACTTACCCACGACGCCCCGTGCATGCAAGGGGCTTTTTCGTGGGGCGGGGGATTTAGCGCTCGTCGGCGCCGCCGCCCACGTCAAAGTCGAGGTTTTCGTCCTCGTCTTCGTCTTCCTCGAGGAACACGTCGGCATCGTCTTCGCCAATGTCCTCGACATCCTCGACGTCCTCGACATCGGGGATTTCTTCTTCTTCGCCGGCCTCTTCGGCATCGGCTTCTTCCAGAGACACGATCTCGGGGCCAGCCTCGACGACTTCCTCGATCTCGACTTCCTCTTCGTCCTCGTCCTCGTCGACCTTGCGGTCAGGCGCGGCCTTGGCCCGGGTGACGGTGGCCGATTCGAAATAGGAACGTGGGTAGGACTTGCCGGTATAGGGCGAGACGATCGGATCTTTGTTTAGATCGTAGAACTTCTTGCCGGTATCGGGGTCTTCCCGCTTGGTGCCGCGGTCTTCTTTGGCCAATGCTGCTTCCTCAAAACTGAAAAGGCGGGGCCTCCCGCTCGTGATCGTCCGGTTAGGGGCAAACAAAGGGTCTGTCAAACCCAAAATGCGCGGCCGGCAATGCCCCGGCGAGGGGCGAGCCGAGCAGCGCGCGGCAGGGCGCCACTGGTCCCGCGCCGGCCGGCCATGCTAAGTCCATCGCGTTGCTCGCTCTCCCGGCCAGTCCAGTCCTCCGCCCATGTCGTTGCATCCGCCTGCCCTGCGCCCTTTGGCCACCGAGCGTTCGCCGTGGCTGCGTGGCGTGCTGCGCGTGCCGGGCGACCGCGCGCTGTCGCATCTGGCGCTGATCCTGGGGGCGATGGCGCGCGGCGAGACCATCGTGCAGGGCCTGCACGAGAGCGCCGACGTGTTCGCCACCGGTCGCGCCATGCAGGCTTTGGGCGCGCGCATCGAGAACCGCGACGGGCGCTGGCATATTGTCGGGATCGGCGTGGGCGGTTGCCTCGAACCCGAGGACGTGCTGCATTTTTCCAGTTCCAGCCAGTCGCTGACCCTGTGCATGGGGCTGATCGGCCCCTGCGGCTTCGTCTCGCACTATACCGGCGACGCGGCGCTGGCCGGACGGTCGCTCCACGCCACCCTCGACGCGCTGGCGCCGTTCGGGGTGACCAGGGTCGGTGGTCGGGGCGACGGGCTGCCGCTCAGCCTGCGCGGCGCGCGCCTGCCCACGCCGGCCGATATCGTGCTCGACCCTCCCTCGGCCATTCGCAAGGCTGCCGTGCTGCTCGCCGCGCTCGGCATTCCCGGTGTCAGCAGCCTCAGCGAGCCGCTGCCGACCCGAGATCATGCCGAGCGCCTCTTGGCGGGCTTCGGGGCACGGCTCGACCGTCGCGCCACCCCGGACGGGGGACAGCTGATCGAGATCGAGGGCCTGCCGCTGCTGCGCGGCCAGCAGCTGGCGATCGCCGGGGATCCCTCGGCTGCCGCCCATGCGGTGGTGGCGGGGCTGATCACCCCGGACTCCGAAATTTTGATCGAGGACGTGCTGACCAGCCCGTTGCGCAGCGGGCTGATCGAGACGCTGCGCGAGATGGGCGGCCAGATCGACATCGTCCGGCCGCGCAGCGTGGGCGGCGAGCCGGTCGGCGACATCCGCATCATCCAGTCGGCGCTGACCGGCGTGACCGTCCCGGCCGAGCGGCTGCCGGCGCTGGTGGAAGAGTTTCCGCTGCTCGCTGTCGCCGCCTCGGTCGCCACCGGGCCGACGGTGATCCATGGGCTCGGCGCCCTGGCCGATCGCGATTGCGACCAGGTCGAGGCGGTGATCGCCGGACTGGCGGCCAACCGGGTGGCGGCGCGGCGCGAGGGCGAGAGCCTGGTGATCGAAGGCGCCGGCCGGGCCCTTGGCGGCGGGCGCGTGCAGTGCCGCGCCGACGCCTCGGTGGCCATGGCATTCCTGGTTCTGGGGATGGCCGCCGATCAGCAGGTGACGGTCGACGACCAATCCGCTATCGCCCAGGTCTATCCCGGCTTCATCGCCGATTTCGAGCAGCTGGGCGCCACCTTCCTGCGCTATAGCTGAAAGGGGAGAGGGCCATGATCATTGCCGTCGACGGACCCGCCGCCTCGGGCAAGGGCACATTGGCCGAAGGGCTGGCGCGCCATTATGGCCTGCCGCATCTGGATACCGGCCTGCTCTATCGCGCCGTCGGCCGGGCAGTGGCGCCGTTCGACGGATCGCCGCAGTTCGAGGCCGAGGCGATTGCCGCCGCCCAGGCACTGGACGCCAGTCATCTCGAGGGCATCGACGAACTGACCAGCGCCGCCGTCGGCGTCCTGGCCTCGCGCGTCGCGGTGCTTGCCGAGGTCCGGGCGGCCCTTTTCGCATTCCAGCGCCGCTTTGCCACCCAGCCGGGCGGCGCCGTGCTCGATGGTCGCGACATCGGCACCAAGATCTGCCCCGACGCCGACGCCAAGCTCTTCATCGTCGCCGATTCCAAGGCACGCATGGAACGCCGCGCCCGCCAGCTCGAAGCGCGCGGCCAGGTGGTGGATCGCTATGCGCTCTATCACCAGATCGAGGAGCGCGACGCGCGCGACATGGCCAACCCGCATGGCGGCTTCTATCAGGCCAGCGACGCGCACTTGCTCGACACGACCCGATTGGATATAGAAGCCGCACTTCGTGCAGCCGTTGCCATTGTGGACGCGGCCGTAGCCGGCAAGGCGGGGCAATCGCCCCTAATCCAACCAAGCCGCTAGCGGTCCCCGTCGGCGATACCAGAGCCGGACGCGAAACCTCTACCCATCAGTCACCCGTACGAGCGCCTGCGCGCCGGATTCCTGTCATGGGATCGGGCCTCGTCCGTCTTCTGGTGTTCAACCACAAACCACCGGCGCCACTGGAGAAAGCTCGTTTTGGCAACTCAAACTGCAGTCAAAGAAGACTTTGAAGCCCTGCTGATGGACTCGTTCATGGAGAACGAGCCGCTCGAGGGGACCGTCGTCAAGGGGACGATCGTCGCCATCGAGAAGGATCTTGCGATCATCGACGTCGGTCTGAAGACCGAAGGCCGTATCGCCATGAAGGAATTCGGCGCGGCTGGCCGCGACGGCACCCTCAAGGTCGGTTCGGTGGTCGAGGTCTATGTCGACCGCGTCGAGAACTCGCTCGGCGAAGCGGTGCTCAGCCGCGAGAAGGCCCGCCGTGAAGAGAGCTGGGTCAAGCTCGAAGAAATGTACAACAAGAACGAGCGCGTTGAAGGCATCATCTTCAACCAGGTCAAGGGCGGCTTCACCGTCGACCTCGAAGGCGCCGTGGCCTTCCTGCCGCGTTCGCAGGTGGACATCCGCCCGATCCGCGACATCGCCCCGCTCATGAACGTGCCGCAGCCGTTCCAGATCCTCAAGATGGACAAGCGCCGCGGCAATATCGTGGTGTCGCGTCGCGCCATCCTCGAAGAATCGCGCGCCGAACAGCGCTCGGAAATCGTCCAGCAGCTCGAAGAGGGCCAGGTTGTCGACGGCGTGGTCAAGAACATCACCGATTACGGTGCGTTCGTTGACCTCGGCGGCATCGACGGCCTGCTGCACGTCACCGACATCGCCTGGCGCCGTGTCAACCACCCCACCGAAGTGCTCTCGATCGGCGAGACCATCAAGGTGCAGATCGTCCGCATCAACCACGAGAGCCATCGTATCTCGTTGGGCATGAAGCAGCTGCAGGCCGATCCGTGGGATGGCATCGAAGCCAAGTACCCGGTCAGCGCCAAGTTCACCGGCCGCGTCACCAACATCACCGACTACGGTGCGTTCGTGGAACTGGAGCCGGGCATCGAAGGCCTGATCCACGTCTCCGAAATGAGCTGGACCAAAAAGAACGTCCACCCGGGCAAGATCGTCTCCACTTCGCAGGAAGTGGAAGTCATGGTGCTCGAGGTCGATCCGGACAAGCGCCGCATCTCGCTGGGCCTCAAGCAGACCCTGCAGAACCCGTGGGAGAGCTTTGCCGACAAGTTCCCCATCGGTTCGACCATCGAAGGCGAAGTCAAGAACAAGACCGAGTTCGGCCTGTTCATCGGCCTCGACGGCGATGTCGACGGCATGGTCCACCTCTCCGACCTCGACTGGCAGAAGCCGGGCGAGCAGGCGCTGGAAGAATATAACCGTGGCGACATGGTCCAGGCCAAGGTGCTCGACGTCGACGTCGAGAAGGAACGTATCTCGCTGGGCATCAAGCAGCTCTCCACCGGCGAAGTGGCCGACAGCTCGGGCGAAGGCCTGCGCAAGGGCTCGGTGGTGACCGGTACGGTGACCGAGGTCAACGATGGCGGCATCGAAGTGCAGATCGCCGACAGCGAGATGACCGCGTTCATCCGCCGCGCCGATCTCAGCCGCGATCGCAACGACCAGCGCCCGGAGCGGTTCTCCAAGGGCGAGAAGGTCGACGCGCGCGTCGTCTCCTACGACAAGAAGAGCCAGAAGGTCTCCCTCTCGATCAAGGCACTCGAAATTGCCGAAGAGAAGGAAGCCGTGGCCAATTTCGGCTCGTCGGACTCGGGCGCCTCGCTCGGCGACATCCTGGGCGCTGCGCTCAAGGACCGCGAGAAGAAGTAATGACCGACGCGGGCAACCCCACGCCCGGTCCAAGTTCGAGGCTCGCGCCACAAGCGCGAGCCTTCTTCATGTCCGACGAGTCCAAGGACCAGCGCTATCGCGACGTCGCCTGGCGCGCCATGACGGCCTTCGACCTGCCGGCCGTGCAGGCCATCGCCGACCAGGTCCATCCGGACTTTTTCGAAGCGCCCGAGATTCTGGCCGAACGCCAGCTGCTCTACCGCAACGGCTGCTACCTGCTTGAAATCGCCGAGCGCCCCACCGGCTACGTGCTCAGCCATCCCTGGCGGGCCGGATCGCTGCCGGCGCTCAACACCCGGCTGGGCGACCTGCCGGCCGAGCCCGACACCTACTACCTGCACGACCTGGCGCTTCTGCCGGTCACCCGCCGCATCGGCGCTGCGGCCTATATCGTGGAAGCGCTGAGCAAGCACGCCGCCGCACAGGGCTTTGCCACCATGCATCTGGTGGCCGTCAACGGCTCGCAGGGCTTCTGGGAAAAGCACGGCTTTGCCGTCGACGACGTGCCGGCCCTCGCCGACAAGCTCAAGGGCTACGAGGCCGCCGCGCGCTACATGGTCAAAAAGCTGGCGTAGTTACAGATTTGTAGTTACATTTGATCGACGCGACGGGGGCGACGCGTGGAATTCGAGTGGGACCGCAACAAGGCGGAGTCGAATCTGAAAAAGCACGGGGTGGCCTTTGAGGAGGCGACCGAGGTTTTTGACGACCCCAACGAGGTCACCGACAGTGGCAGGGTGGTGAACGGCGAGTTGCGCTACCAGATCATCGGACGCCTTCGTCGGACAATATTGCTGGTCGTGTTCACCCTGCGACAGAGCGAAGACGGGGAAGTCCTCCGTCGCTTGATCTCGGCCCGTCGTGCATCTCGACTGGAAAGGACAGTCTATGAGCGAACCTGAGGATATCGTCCGTTTCTCGCGCAAGCCGTTGACCAAAGAGCAGGCTCGACGGATCGATGTCCTCGCCGAACTGCCCGATGACAGCATCGATTTTTCCGACGCGCCCGAGGCTGTCCCATCTGACTTTGAGGGCGCCGAGCGCGGCAGGATGTATCGCGCCCTCAAGAAGCAGACCACGCTGCGTCTCGATGCCGATGTGCTGGCCTGGTTCCGGGAGAACACGGCCAAGGGCTACCAGACCGAAATCAACCGTGTGTTGCGCGACTATGTCGAGGCCCAGCGCAGCAAGGCCGGCTGACCCATCGCCTTGCAAATGTCGGGCTGTGGGTCTACCTGCGCTGGCACCGACGCGGCGCGAGGCTTAAATGACCGAACTTTCCGGCGATCCTGCTCACCTGATTCCCGCAAATGCCAAGCTGCGCGCCTCGCGGCGGTTCTGGCGCGTGCTCTTCGTTTTGGCGCTGGCGATCGCCGTGCTCGCGGTGGCCGGGCGCTTCGCCTTCAATGCCAGCCCCGTCGCCGGCGATCGCATTGCGCGGATCAAGGTCGACGGCGTCATCGCCAGCGACCCGGCCCGCCTCAAGGCAATCGAGGACCTGGCGGACGACGCGCAGGTCAAGGCGGTGATCGTCGCCATCAACTCGCCGGGCGGCACCACGGCAGGCGGCGAGGAGCTCTACGAAGTGCTGACGCGGCTGCGCGACAAAAAGCCCGTCGTCGCGGTGGTCGCCGAACTGGGCGCTTCGGCCGCCTATATGACCGCCATCGCCACCGACAGGATCTTTGCCCGCCGGCTCTCCATCGTCGGCTCGATCGGCGTGCTCTACCAGCATATCGACGCCAGCAAGCTGCTGGGCACCATTGGCATCGACCTCGACAAGGTGGCGACAGGTCCGCTCAAGGCCGAGCCCGATCTTGACGAGCCCATGACGCCGCCGGTGCGTGCCTCCATCCAGGCCATGGTCGATGACAGCTTCCAGTGGTTCGTCGACGTGGTCGCCGAACGGCGCGGGCTGACCCGTCAGCAGACCCTGGCGCTGGCCGACGGCCGGATCGTCACCGGCCGGCAGGGTCTCGAGGCAAGGCTGATCGACGCCATTGGCGGCGAGCGTGAGGCCATCGACTGGCTTGAGAGCGACAAGGCCATTGCCGCCGACCTGCCCGTCTACACCTATTTTCCGCAGCCCCGGCAGAGCTGGTTCGACATGGGTGAGCTGCTCGGCCAGTCGGCACGGGCGGCATTGGGCCTCAAGGGGTCGGGACCGATCGCGCTTGACGGGCTGGTTTCGCTTTGGCAGGTTGATCACTCACGTTAGCAGCCCACTTGACTTCGTGGAGGATCGCCGGAGGGCGGCATGACAAAGTCTGAACTTGTTCAAAAACTTGCAGACGAAAACCCGCATTTGTTCCAGCGTGATATCGAGAACATCGTCAACGCCATCCTCGATGAGGTCGGCGATGTCATGGCCCGGGGTGACCGGGTCGAATTGCGTGGCTTCGGTGCCTTCTCGGTCAAGAACCGTCCAGCGCGTGTCGGCCGCAATCCGCGGACCGGCGAACAGGTGGATGTTGGCGAAAAATACGTTCCGCAATTCAAGGCCGGCAAAGAAATCCGCGAGCGCCTGAACCGCTAGGCGGTTCGGGGACGCGCCAGGAATTACCGATGGTCAAACGCATCGTTGGCTGGTTCGTGCTCGTACCGCTCTGTGTGGTGCTGATCATTTTTGCCCTCGCCAATACTCAGTTGGTGATCGTCAACTTCAACCCCTTCGCCCAGGCGGACCAGACCGCCATGTCCCGCGTCGGGGTGCCGTTGTTCCTCGTGATCTTCCTGATCCTGCTGGTGGGCGTGCTGCTGGGGGGCGTCGCCACCTGGTTCGCCCAAGGGCAGCATCGGCGTGACGAACGGCACTGGCGCCGGGAAACCGAACGGCTGCATCGCGAGCTCGATGCGGCCCGTCGCGCCCCGGCCAGCCAGAGCCTGCTCGACGTCGACGATCTCGTCCGCCACCAATGACCAGTTCCATTTTGACCCCTGCACATGGCTGATCCACTCATCATCAAGATCTGCGGCATAAAGACGCCGGAAATCCTCGAGGCCACCATCTCGGCGGGTGCCGACATGGTCGGGTTCATGCACTTTGCGCGCAGCCCCCGCCACGTCGATATCGAGCTGCTGCAGACGCTGATCTCGCAGGCGCGCGGACGGGTGGAAACCTGCGTGGTGCTGGTCAACCCGGACAACAGCTGTGTCATGGAAGTTGCAGCACTTTCGCCCGATTGGATCCAGTTACACGGCCCGGAAACCCCGCATCGGGTGGCAGCGATCCGCGACGAAGCCGGCATTGCCGTGATGAAAGCACTGCCCATCGGCGATGCCGACGACGTGGCTGCCGTGAGCGCTTTCAGCGACGTCGCCGACCGTCTGCTGCTCGATGCCAAGCCGCCCAAGGGCGCCGAGCGACCCGGTGGACTGGGCGTGGCCTTCGACTGGACGCTTTTGAAGGCGCTTGACCCGGAGCTTCCATTCATGCTTTCCGGGGGTCTCACACCAGAAACAGTGGGTGCCGCAGTCAAGACCGTGCGGCCTATGGGTGTGGACGCCTCTTCGAGCCTGGAAAGTGCTCCGGGTATCAAGGTCGCGGCACTGATCGAGGCTTTCATCGCCAATGCGCGGGCTGCCGCGACAGGCTGACACCGCAGGGACAAGATGATCGAGGACGCCATCAGGCCGAACAGTTTGCGCAACGGTCCTGACGAGCAGGGCCGCTTCGGGCAATTCGGCGGACGCTTCGTCGCCGAGACGCTGATGCCGCTCATTCTCGACCTCGAAAAGGCCTATCGGACCGCCCAGGCCGACCCCGCCTATGTCGAAGAAGTGCGCTTTCTGGGCGAGCATTATACCGGCAGGCCCTCGCCGCTCTATTTCGCCGAGCGGCTGACCGCCGAACTGGGCGGCGCCAAGATCTATTTCAAGCGCGAAGAGCTCAACCATACCGGCTCGCACAAGCTCAACAACTGCATCGGCCAGATCCTTCTGGCCAAGCGCATGGGCAAGACCCGCATCATTGCCGAGACCGGCGCCGGCCAGCATGGCGTGGCGACCGCGACGGTCTGCGCCCGCTTCGGCCTGCCCTGCACCATCTTCATGGGCGCCACCGACGTCGCCCGCCAGCGCCCCAATGTGTGGCGCATGAAGATGCTGGGCGCCGAAGTCCGCGCCGTCACGGCCGGCGCCGGCACGCTCAAGGACGCCATGAACGAGGCGCTGCGCGACTGGGTGACCAATGTCGACGACACCTATTACCTGATCGGCACCGCGGCCGGCCCGCATCCCTATCCGGAGATGGTGCGCGACTTCCAGTCGGTGATCGGCGTCGAGATCAAGGCCCAGATGCTGGAAGCCGAAGGCCGGCTGCCGGACGCATTGGTGGCCTGCGTCGGTGGGGGCTCGAACGCCATCGGCACCTTCCATCCCTTCCTCGACGACATGTCGGTCAAGATCTACGGCGCCGAAGCCGGCGGCCACGGCATCGACGTGGAAAACGGCCACGCCTCGTCCATGACCGGCGGCCGGCCGGGCGTGCTGCACGGCAACCGCACCTATCTGCTGCAGGATCGGGACGGGCAGATCCTGGAAGGCCACTCGATCTCGGCCGGCCTCGACTATCCCGGCGTCGGTCCCGAGCATTCGTTCCTGCACGATACCGGCCGCGTCACCTACGCGCCGATCACCGACAAGGAAGCGCTCGCCTCGTTCCAGCTCTGTACCCGGCTCGAGGGCATCATTCCGGCGCTCGAAACCGCGCATGGCCTGGCGCTGGTGCAAAAGATCGCGCCGACCATGCGCAAGGACGAGACCATCGTGCTCTGCCTGTCGGGACGTGGCGACAAGGATGTCGAATCGGTCGGCAAGTATCTCGGGCTGGAGATGTAATGAGTACCCGTATCGCTGCGCGTTTTGCCGCCTGTGCCAAGGAGGGTCGTCCGGCCCTCGTGACGTTCGTGATGTCGGGCGATCCCGATCCGACCACCAGCGAGAAGATTCTCGCGGCCCTGCCGGCGGCCGGGGCGGACATCATCGAATTCGGCATGCCCTTCTCGGACCCGATGGCCGACGGCCCGGGCATCCAGATGGCCGGGCAGCGCGCGCTCAAGCACGGCCAGACGCTGCACCGGACACTCGAGCAGGTCGCCACCTTCCGGCAGACCGACGACACCACCCCGGTGGTGCTGATGGGCTACTACAATCCCATCTACATCTATGGGGTCGATGCCTTCCTCAAGGACGCCGTGGCGTCCGGCGTGGACGGGTTGATCGTGGTTGACCTGCCGCCCGAGGAAGACGACGAGCTCTGCGTGCCCGCGCTCGCGGCCGGGCTCAACTTCATCCGGCTGACCACGCCGACCACCGACGACAACCGCCTGCCGGCAGTGCTCAAGAACACGTCGGGCTTTGTCTATTACGTCTCCATGACCGGCATTACCGGCGCGGCGATCAAGAGCCACGCGGCGGTGGGCACCGCGGTCAAACGCATCAAGGGCCATACCGGCCTGCCCGTCGCGGTCGGCTTCGGCATCAAGACAGCCGAGGATGCCGCGCTGATCGGCAAGGATTCCGACGGCGTGGTGGTGGGAACGGCACTCTGCAATGCAGTGGCCGGCTCGCTCGACGATGGCAAGGCCACGGCCGCCACGGTTGCGGCGGTCACCAGCCTGGTGGCGGACCTGGCGTCCGGCGTCCGTCACGCCCGTGCGTAAGCGGGCCGAAACCCTTAACCACGCCGCCTGAACCTGATAACATTCGCCATAATCACCATATAGGCCTCGGCAAAACGAGGCCAGCAACGGGTCAAGGCTGATGAACTGGATCAATAACGTCGTCCGTCCGCGCATCCGCTCCTTCCTCAAGCCGAAGGAGACCGGATCGGAGAACCTCTGGGTCAAGGACCCCGAGTCGGGCGAGATGGTGTTCTATCGCGATCTCGAGGCGAACCAGTGGGTGGTACCCAATTCGGGCTACCACATGAAGATCAAGGCCACGGACCGGCTGAAGAATTTCTTCGACGGAGAAGCCTTCGAGACGGTGCCGCTGCCGGCCGTGGCGCAGGATCCGCTGAAGTTCCGCGATTCCAAGAAATATATCGACCGGCTGCGCGAGAGCCGCACCAAGACCGGCATGGAAGATGCCGTGCTGGTGGGCACCGGCAAGCTCTACGGCCTGCCGGTCACGGCGGCGGTGCAGGATTTCGACTTCATGGGCGGCTCGCTCGGCATGGCGGCCGGCCAGGCGATCATCACCGGGCTCGAAACGGCTGCACGCAACAAGACCCCGTTCGTGCTGTTTGCCGCCTCGGGTGGCGCCCGCATGCAGGAGGGCATTCTCTCGCTGATGCAGATGCCGCGCACCACGGTGGCCGTGCTGCGCCTGCGCGAAGCCGGGCTGCCCTTCATCGTGGTGTTCACCAACCCCACCACCGGCGGCGTCACCGCCTCCTACGCCATGCTGGGCGACGTACACCTGGCCGAGCCGGGCGCGCTGATCTGCTTTGCCGGCCCGCGCGTCATCGAGCAGACGATCCGCGAAAAGCTGCCCAAGGGCTTCCAGCGCTCGGAATATCTCTATGACCACGGCATGGTCGACATGGTGGTGCACCGCCACAACCTGCGCCCCACCATCGGCCAGCTGGTGACCATCTTCACCAAGACCCCGGCCCCGGCGGAACTCGCCGGCATCGCGCCGATCCGTACCGTAACGCCCGCCATGACCGAAGCGGCCGGCGAACTCGCCATCGCTCCGCCGGAAGCCGCGCACGCCGAGTAGGACGCGGGGACCTCGCCCCGCAACAGGAGGGCACCGGGACGGCTCGTCTGCCGCAATGCCCGGTGCTAGAAGCGCCCGTGCTGCTGTTCGAGAATCTCGTCCCCGTGTCCCGTACCGACGCCATCCTGAAGCGCCTGCTGGCGCTGCATCCCAAGCTGATCGATCTCAGCCTCGAGCGCATGCACCGGCTGCTCGAGCGCATTGGCCATCCCGAGCAGCACCTGCCGCCGGTGATCCATGTCGCCGGCACCAATGGCAAGGGCTCGACCGTCGCCTTTCTGCGCGCCTTCCTCGAAGCCTCGGGCAAGTCCGTGCATGTGCTGACCTCGCCGCATCTGGTGCGGTTCAACGAGCGCATCCGGCTCGCGGGCAAGCTGGTGACCAGCCGCAAGCTCAACCAGACGCTCGAATTCTGCGAACAGGCCAATGGCGGCGCGCCGATCACCTTTTTCGAGATCACCACGGTCGCTGCCTTCAAGCTCTTTGCCGAGGTCAAGGCCGACTACCTGCTGCTCGAAACCGGCATGGGCGGAACGTTTGACGCCTCCAACGTGGTGAGCGACCCGCTCGGGGTGATCATCACCCCGGTCGACTACGACCACCAGAACTTCCTCGGCGACACCATCGCCCAGATCGCCGGCGAAAAGGCCGGCATTCTGAAGCGCGGCGCCCGGGCCGTGTTTGCGCGCCAGCGCGACGAAGGCCGCGACGTCCTGGTGCGCCGCGCCGCCCGGCTGGGCATCACCCCCTGGATCGCCGGCGAGGATTTCGACGGCCGCGCCGAGGACGGCCGGCTGGTCTATCAGGACAATGACGGCCTGCTCGACCTGCCGCCCCCGGCTTTGCTGGGTCCGCACCAGTTCGACAATGCCGCTGTCGCCATCGCCGCCGTCCGGCATTTCGGATTGCCGGTCGGCGATGCCGAGATCGCCACCGGGCTGCGCAGCGTCAACTGGCCGGCCCGGCTGATGCGACTTGCGGGCACGCTGCCCAGCCTCTTGCCCGACGGCTCGGAAATCTGGCTCGATGGCGGCCACAACGCCCATGGCGCCGCTGCGCTGGCACTGGCGCTGCGCGAGATCGACGCGCGCCACCGGCTGCCGCTGGTGCTGGTGGTGGGCATGATGAATACCCGCAAGCCCGCCGATTTCTTCGCACCCTTTGTGGGCATGGCCGAACATGCTTTCGGCCTGACCATTCCGGGTGAACCCAATGCGCATCCCGGTTCCGCGATTGTGGCGGGCGCGACGGTCGCGGGGATTGCGGCCGAAGCATCAAAGTCCATCCTCAACGCGCTGGCTGCGGTTGCAGCATCGGGCAAGCCCGTGCGCGTCGTGTTCTGCGGCTCGCTGTACCTGGCGGGGCACGTGCTGCATCAGAACGGCACGCCGCCGACGTAACGCGGGGAGCTTCGAGAAACCTCGTGGTGAACGTGTCGAACTACGAGGTCGGGCAAGCCAGCCGTGCCACGGCCTCGTCCTTCGACAGGCTCAGGATGAGGCCGGCTGGGGGTCCGCTTCAGTCGGGTCTTCCTTCCCCGCAAGGGGGGAGGAGCAGGCGCTCGAGGGGTCGTGCAAGCGCCCCTGGGTCCCCGGGTCAAGCCCGGGGATGACGGTGATGGGGATTGGCACCGCGACGACTTTCACCCCTACTTCCCTGCCGCCGCCTCCAGCCAGAGTGCGACGGCCATGGCGCCGGGGTCGGGGTGGCCGAGGGCACGCTCGCCGATATAGCTGGAGCGGCCGCGGCGGGGCTTGAGGGTGGCGGTGTGCAGAGCGCCCTGGCGGGCCGCCGTCGCCGCACGTTGCAGCAGATCGTCGATGCTGGAGGCTTGCCCCACCATCGCTTCGACGGCGGGAACCAGCGCGTCGACCATCGTCCGATCACCCGGCACGGCGCCGCCCAGCCGGCTGAGCGCGGCGGTACCGGCGGCAAAGGCGCGCCGGAAGGCGCCGGCATCGGCGAGCCCCGACTGCAGCTCGCGTCCGGCGGCGATGGCAAAGATCGAATAGAGCGGCCCCGAGGTGCCGCCGACGCTGCGGCGGAGCGTCAGTCCGATCTCGTGCAGCACCGCGTCGAGCGGCCGGCCCCGCTGCGCCGGCAGCCCGGCGAGCACGGCAGTGGCGCCGGCAGCGAGCGAATGGCCGATATCGCCATCGCCGACCAGCCGGTCCATTTCGGTGAGCGTGGCCTCGGCCGCAATGATCGCCTGGCAGGCGACAGCCAGCCGATTGAGCAAGGCATCCGGCGTGACCGGGCCGGAGCCCGAAAGCGCGTGATGGCCCAGGTTCGGTGCCGCGATCACCTGCGGCGCGGCCGGGAGCGCCCCGCCACCCGGCCAGGCCGGTGCGTCGGTGGGCGCATCGAGGGCGTCCAGAAGCGCGGCATCGACCGGCAGGACGCTGAGCGACACGCCGGCCATGTCGATGGCGGTGAGGAATGTGCCGGACCAGGCGCGCTCGACCACGAGGCCACGCTCCCTGAGATCGGCAAGGGCGTCGCCCGCCACGATGCTCATTTCCATCACCGGCGTGGCGCCCAGATTGTTGACCAGGAGGGCAACCGACTGACCGGCGCTGAGCCGCCGGTCAGCGACGATGGCCGCCACCAGACGCGCCACCACCTCGCGCGCCGGCGCCATGTCGACGCGCTGCACGCCGGCCTCGCCGTGAATGCCCAGCCCGAGCTCCATCTCTGCGTCACCGAGGCTGAAATTGGCCTGCCCGGCCGCCGGGACGGTACAGGGGGAGAGCGCGACGCCCATCGAGGCAACCAGCGAAATGGCGCGTCGGGCCGCGGCCGCCACCTCCGCCAAAGGCCGCCCGGCTTCGGCCGCCGCACCGGCGACCTTGTGCACCAGCACGGTGCCGGCAATGCCGCGCCGGCCGGCGGTTGCTTCGGCCGAACCCAGGGCAGCGTCGTCATCGACCACGACCAGTTCGACCGGGATGCCGTCGGCCTGGGCCATTTCGGCGGCAAGGCCGAAGTTCAGCCGGTCGCCGGTATAGTTCTTGACGATCACCAGCACGCCGGCTGGGCCACCGACGGCCTTGAGGGCTGCGTAGACCGCATCGGTGCTGGGCGACGCGAAGACATCGCCGCTCACCGCCGCCGTCAGCATGCCGCGGCCGACATAGCCGGCATGGGCCGGCTCGTGCCCGGCGCCGCCGCCAGTGACGATGGCCACCTTGCCCGAGGCCCGGAAGGCCGCGATGTCGGCCCGCACCACCGTGTCCTCGTCCGCCAGCAGGGCAAGGTTGGGATGGATCGCCACCAGCCCGGCCAGCGCATCGCGCACCACGTCGGGAATGCCGTTGATCAGTTTTTTCATTCGTCCCCCCTCCCGAGGCGTCGATCAGTAGCGGGCGTCGCCCAGGCCGCAGAACGGGTCGATCGGATTGTTGCGATTCCATTCCAGCCTGCCCAGGAGCGCGTCGACGACGGCCCGCTGCATGGTTTCGGTGGTGGAATAGGCGTTGACATAGGTCGGCACGCGCGGCGCGTCGTAAAGATGATAGGGAAAGCCGAAGCTGAGCATCAGCGTCGGGATGTCGTGCCAGGGCCGTTGCATGGCGCGACCGAAATTGCCGGCGAGGCGCAGCCAGTCGATGAAGATGTGGTTGCGCGTCAGCAGCGTTTCCTCGCCAAAGGCATAGAGCACCAGGTCGAACGTCTGCGGGTCGAAGCTGGTCGAGGCGTCGTAGGGCGTCACCTCGAAGCCGGCCTCGGTAAGCATCTCCGGAAGCGCGAAATCCAGCGGTTTGGGCGTGAACGGAAACACGATACCGGGCGAGACAAACAGCACGCGGCGATGTCTGGTCGGGTCGAGCGGCAGCAGGTTCTGCACGTCCTTGACCAGCGTCGGGGCGCGGCGGGTCAGCGCCGTGGCATAGGCGCGGTCCTCTTGTGTGCCGATGGTGCCCAGATCCTGCGTCTGCGGCTGATGCAGGCCGACGGCGGCCTTGAAGCCGAGCTGGCGGATGACCGCCGCGTCGACCCGTGCCCAGCTGAGGCGCCCGTCCGCCAGTGCCGCCTTGAGCCAGACCGCGTCCTGCTCGAAATTGTCCGAAAACAGCAGCACGTCGCAGCCCGAACTGATGACTTCGGGCACGAAATCGCGGCGCTTCGCCCACGCGCCGAGTCCGGCCATCGGCGTCGCGTCCGAAACGATCAGGCCGTTAAAGCCGAGCCGGTTGCGGAGCAGGTCGATATTGAGCCGCTCGCTGACCGAGGCCGGGCGATAGGCCTCGACCCCAGCATCCGGGTCCGCCTCGAGCACAAAGCTCGGCAGCGCGATATGGCCGGCCATGACCGAGAGCGCGCCGTCGGCAATGCCCTTGCGATAGAGCCGGCCGAACGTTGCTTCCCAGTCCGCCATCGACAGGGGATTGACCGTGGTGACCAAGTGCTGGTCGCGATCGTCATAGCCCTCGCCGGGCCAGTGTTTCAGCGTGGCGGCGACGCCCTCGGCCTGGAAGGCCTTGAGCTGCGCCATGGCGTGGCGCTCGATGGTAGCCACGTCCGAGCCGTAGCCGCGCGTGGCCACGATGGCCGAGCGGAAGGCGGCATTGATGTCGAGGACCGGGGTAAAGCTCCAGTTGATGCCGGCGGCGCGGGCTTCGCGCGCCATGATGGTGCTGATCCGCTGCGTCGCCTCGACATCGTCGATGGCGGCGAGTGCCAGCGGATTGGGCGCCTCGGTGCCAAAGGGCAGGCTCATGCGGCTGCCCTCGAGGTCGGCCGAGACCAGGATCGGCACCGGCGCCTCGGCGTTGAACGCGGCGATGATCCCGGCGCTGCCGGCCGCATCGGGGGTGAAGTGCAGCGTCATGCCGCCCGGCCTGAACCGCCGCTGGCGCTCGAGCTGGGCCGGATCATCGCCCTGCGAGCGCAGGTTGAAGAGTTGCGAGATCTTCTCGTCCGGGGTCAGCGCGGCAAAGCGGGCCTTGACCCAGGCGAGGGCCGCCGCGTCGAGGTTGAACGGCGCGCGGCTCAGGTGTTCGAAAGTCATCAGGGTCCTCCACAGGACCCGACTATAGCCGGTTCGGCCCGGAGGTCACCCATGATGCGCAGCCAAACAAAAACGCCGCCGGGAGGCCGGCGGCGTTTGTCAATTCTGGCGAGAAACACGCGCCGCGTCAGGCAGCGTGACCCTCGAGCCACTTGGACAGGCCAGCCTTGGGCGTGCCGGCACCGATCTTCATGTCGGCGGCTTCGCCGCCCTTGAACAGAATCATCGTCGGGATCGAACGCACGCCGTACTTGACGGTGGTGTTCGGGTTCTCGTCGACATTGAGCTTGACGATCTTGACCTTGCCCGCGAGCTCGGACGAGAGCTCCTCAAGCACCGGTGCAATGGCGCGGCACGGGCCACACCATTCGGCCCAGAAATCGACCAGAACCGGTTCTTTGGAGGACAGTACTTCCTCGCCAAAATTGGCGTCGGAAACCTGAGTTGTCATAGGATTTGCCTTTTGGGTTGAAAGCGGCGGTCTGTTTGATGGAAAAGCTAGGGAGAGTCTAGTCACACTTCAACGATAGTCACCGCATGGTGAAGCCCCGGCTGGCCTCGGCCAACGCCTCACGCGGCAATTCTAGCAGGGATTCCAAGGACGTCCAGAGGATGCCGGCAGTTACCGGCAGCTGCGGGTAAAGCTGCCGTGCAACCAGCGCATAGAGCCCGAGCTGGGTGAGATAGGCCTGCGGCACTTGGGCGGGGTCGCGCGGGGCGGTCGCGTCGGACTTGAAGTCCACCACGATCACCTTGTCGCGGGTCACCACCAGACGGTCGAAGCGCCCGGCCAGCGTCACGTCCTCGCCGTTTCGCCGGGCCCGCGCGAGGAACGGCACTTCGGCGCGCGAGTCCGGCCCGAACAGTTCGGCAAAGGCGGGATTGCCCAGGATTGAGAGCGCGCGCGACAGGATGCCGGCATGCAGGTCGGGCGCCTGGGGCAACAGTGTTTCGAGCGCCTTGGCCGCCACGCCCGGACGCTGCGCGGGCGGCACTCGCCCCAGATGCTGCAACAGGGCATGGATGGCGATGCCGCGCCGCCGGGCCGTATCGGCGTCGAGGGCGGCCTCGGCTGCCGTTTCGAGCGCCGTCAGCGGGTCGGCCGGCACGAAGGCCGATGAGGGGCGCACCACCGGCACGATCACCGGCGCCGGCAAGGGTGGCAGTTGCAGCGGCTCGGGCAGCAGCGGCGCGGCCCGCACGGCGCTGGCCGCGACCGGTCGCGCGGGCGGACGCTCGGCCGGATAGAGCACGGCCGCTTCCGCGCCGTCGGGACCGGCAACGCTCTCGCCGAGCGGACGCAGCGCGCTCTCGATCGCCTCGTACCAGGTGCCGTCGAGCTTGGCCTGCTTGGTCAGCGCCCCGGTGACATAGAGCTCGTCTTCGGCCCGCGTCATGGCGACATAGAGCTTGCGCCAGTATTCGGCCTGCTGCTTGTCGGCCTCGCGCTCGCGCAGCACCAGCGTTTCGGGCACGTGGTCGGACTTGGACGACGCATGCACCAGCAGCGGGCCGGGTTTCAGGATCGGCAGGTAGACCGCGCGCGAGGTCTGTCGCGCATCGGGCTTGCTGGCCGCGTCGGCCAGAATGACGATCGGGGCTTCCAGGCCCTTGGCGCCGTGCACGGTCATCACCCGCACGCCGCCGCCGCGTTCGTTGAGTTCGCGCTTGATGGTGACCTCGCGCGACCGCATGGCGGCGATAAAGCCCTGCAGCGAGGGCTGCGTCATCTGCTCGTGCGCCAGCGCCAGTTCGAGGAATTCGGCGAACACGTCATCGACCTCGCGCCCGAACCGGGCGTGAAAGCGCTTGAGGCCGCCTTCGGCATGCAGCACCTGGGCGAAAAAGCCGTAGGGCCGGTCGAAATCGAGCCGGCTGCGCCAGGCGCGCAGCGTCTGGTTGGCGGCCATCGCCAGCGGGGCGCTGGATTGGCGCAGCGCCTCCCAGAGGCTGGAGGCGCGCTCCCCGGCGAGCGCGTAGAGCTCGGCCTCGGACAGCCCGAACAGCGGCGAACGCAGCAGCGCGGCCAGTTGCAGGTCGTCGGCGGTGTTGAGCAGCACATCGCCCAGCGCCAACAGGTCGAGCACGGCGATATGGCCGGTGACCGCCAGCCGGTCGGCGCCCGGCGTCGGCAGGCCGACCCGGTGCAGCGCCCGGATGATCTCGTGAAACAAGCTCGAGCGCGACTGCACCAGGATCAGCACGTCGTCGGGCCGCACGGCCCGGCCGCGCGCTGCCAGCGGCCGCTGTGCCGCGATCCAGCCGGCCACTTCGCCGGCGATGCGCTCGGCCACCTGCCGGGCGGCGCTGCGCATGTCGCGCGGGATTTCGAGCGGCCACTGGTCGGGATCGGCGTCGTCGTCGAGTTCGCGCACTGGCGGCCACAGCGTGACGGTGCCGCCCGGATCGCGGCGGGCCGTGCGATGGCGCACCTGCCGCGAGGCGAGCACGCCCTCCTGCAGGTCGGGCCGGCGGAACACCTCGTCCACCGCCGCCAGTACGCCGCCCAGGGTGCGGAAGCTGGTATCGAGATAGACCTCGCGGAAGCGATAGCCGCCCCCCATGGCGCGGATGGCATATTCGCGACCGGTTTCGAGGAATTTTTCCGGATCGGCGCCCTGGAACGAGTAGATCGACTGCTTGCCGTCCCCCACCGCGAACAGCGTCCGCGGCCGCTCGATGCCGCCGGGTTCGAAGAATTCCTCGACCAGGGCGTCGATCACCTGCCATTGCTCGGGATTGGTGTCCTGGCTCTCATCCACCAGGATATGGGTCAGGCCGCCATCGATCTTGTAGCGCACCCAGAGGCCCTGAGCCGGATCGCGCAGCAGCTGGCCCATGCGGGTGACCAGATCGTCGAAATCGAGCAGCGAGCGCGCCCGCTTTTCGGCTTCATAGCGGGCCGAAATGGCAGCCAGCACATCGAGCAGCGCTTCGGACCGCTCTATCAGCGCGGCGCGGGTGAGCCGCTGCCCCAGCCGTTCGAGCCGCTCGGCCTCGTCGGCAAAGGCCTGCCAGAGCTGCGGCAGGCCATCGACGATGGCTTTTTTCGGGAAGCCCTTGGGCACCGTGCCGTCCTTGGTGAGATAGACCTCGAACAGCGCATCGACGGTGATGCCGCGCGCCAGCCCGGCGAGCTTGTCCTCGAACCGCGTGCCGCCCGCCTTGGCCGGGCAGACGGCCAGCAGCTGGGCATGTTCGGCCGGTCCGAACGGGTAGCCGCGCACGATCTCGTCGAGAATGCTCTGGCTGGTTTCGCCGGCCGGCAACTTGACCAGCCGGCGAAGGCGCTGCTTGGCGCCGGCCTTGTCGGCCACGATCTGCTTGAGCTTGCTGTTCTCGCCCAGCGCCTGCTCGATCGCCTCGGCGATCTTGAAGTCGCTGAGCGCGTCGAACAGCACTTCCACCGGCTGCCGCAGCGCCCCATCGCCGTGGATGCCGGCGGCGATGACCTTTTCGCGCGCTTCCAGCACCATGGTTTCGCGCTCGTAGTCGTCAACCACCTTGAAGTCGAAGGGCACGCCCGCCTCGGTGGGAAAGCGGTGCAGCACGCTTTCGCAGAAGGCGTGGATAGTCTGGATCTTGAGCCCGCCCGGCGTTTCCAGCGCCGTGACAAAGAGCGTGCGGGCCCGCTCGGCGAGTGCCGCTTCGGGGCGCGTGCCCAGGAGCGCCGTCAGCTCGCCCAACAGCGTTGCGGGGTCGGCCAGCGTCCAGCCGGCCAGCCGGTCCGACAGGCGTTGCCGCATTTCGGCGGCTGCCGCCTTGGTATAGGTGAGACAGAGGATCTGGTCGGGCCGGACCCCGCTCAGCATCAGGCGCAGGACGCGGTCGGTGAGGACGCGCGTCTTGCCCGAGCCGGCATTGGCCTCCACCCAGGTGGAGGTGTCCGGGTCGGCGGCCTGTCGTTGCAGGTCGATGACGTGCTGCGGCAGCGGATCGAACAGCGGCCGTTCGCTCATTCGTCCTCTCCCGCCTGGATGGTCCACTCGTCGGTGCGCGCCAGATGGTCATAGTCGCCGCGATAGCGCCGCGTGACATCGGGCCGGATGCGCGCCGCCAGCGGCCGCGTATCCTGCATCAGGAGCGCATCGACATGCCCCTGCAGGCGCCGCGCCACCTCGTCGGCGGCCTTGGGCAGATCGATGCCGTCGCGCGGCTTGAACGGCAGAGCGGTAAGGGCGTCGGGCCCCAGGCCGATCTTGATATAGGTCAGCGCCGACACGGCACCGGCCGGGACTCCGGCAAAGGCGCCGGCCTGCGCCATGGCCGCTTCGAGCAGCAGCTGCGGCGCTTCGAACGCCTTCATCGCCTTGGGCGTCGGGATCGAGCCGGTCTTGAAGTCGATGATCTGCAAGGTCCCGTCCACCAGCGTGTCGATGCGGTCGGCCTTGCCGGTGAGGGTAAAGCCGATCGGCAAGTCCCAGGCGCCGGAGATTTCGGCATGCCGACGCAACACGATCGCCGCGCGGCCCCGCTCATAGGCGAGAAACTCCTCGGCGGCCCGTTCGAAGCGCTTGAGCCAGATGTCACGGCGCTCGCCTATCGCATCGAGGCCGGCGAACGCCGCTTCGGCCATGCGCATCAGCTGGTCCCGGGCCTCGGGGGCGGCAAAGTCGTGACCGCCGTTGACGAAGCGGTCGAACACCTCGTGGATCATCGACCCACGTTCGCGCGCATCGGGCTGGTCGCCCAGCGCGGGCAGCTTGCGCAGGTGCAGCACGTGCTTGGCATAAATGTCGTAGGGCGAGCGGAACAGCGTTTCGATCTCGGTGACCGAGAGCTTGTGCGGACGCTTGTCCACCGGCGGGCTCGGCATCGGCCGGCTGGCCGGTATCGGCAGGCCGGATACCGCATCGAGCCGGCGGGCCAGGTCGAGCCAGTGCTGGCCACGCTGGCGCAGCGGCCTGGCGGCCGGGCCGAGAAAGGCTTCGAGCCGCTGCAGGAAGCGCGACGGCAGCGCCGGGGAGGTGCCGCGGCGTTCGGCAAAGGCCAGCACCACCTGGGCATTGCCGATCGCCATCTCGAAATCATGCGCGGCCTGCCCCTGCTGCCGCTCGGGTGGCTCCAGTCCCGCCGCCAGCCGCATGCCCCGGCTGAGCCAGGGACCGGGATCGGCGACGCGCGGCCAGACCTCTTCGTTGAGCCCGGCAAGGATGAGCAGATCCGGGTTCTGCAACCGGGCTTCGAGCTGGCCCCAGATCATCACGTCGTCGCGGCCCGGCCGCAGCTCGGTGACCTTGACGCCCGCCATCAGCGCGCCAAGCACGGCATCGAGCGTCACCGGGCGGATCGTCGGGCCTTCCCCCGCCTGGGCGGCGAGGTCGGCCGCCCAGGTGCGCAAGCTCGCCATCCCGGGAAAACTTGCAGACTTTCGCACGATGGCGTCCAGAGACGCCGCCAGCTGGGTGGCAAGATCGGCAGCGCCGAAGCGCGACCGACCGATCAGATCGCAGAGCGGCTGCAGCGCGACGTCGAGCCGGTCGAAGAGATCGGTTAGTCCCACGGCGTCTTCGGCCGACAGACGGCGCGCGGGATGGCGCGTGGTGCCCTCGACATTGGCCACCAGCAGGGCGCGCAAGCCCTTGAGCCCGGCCGCCGGCCGCTGGCCGCGCAACAGCCCCAGGTCGATCTGCCGGGCCAGCCGGCTGACCATCGGACGGTCGAGGCCCAGCGTCGTCGCCGCGTTCTGCAACAACGCCATCAGGTCGACGGGCGCAAAGCCGGACACCGCACAGGCCAGGGCGACGCGCGCCAGACGCCCGGCCGGCGACTGGAAGAGCGGCATGCCTGCCGCATCGTCGACATCCACACCGAAACGCTGGAACTCCATGGCGATGCGGCGCGACAGCGACTGGTCGGGCGAAATGATGCCGACACTGCGCCGCTCCGCCAACGCTGCCTGGGCCGCCAGCACGACGGCACGCGCCTCTTCGTCCTGCGTCCGCGCGGCAAGGATGGTGATCCCCGCAGTAGCATCGGATAACACGTTCTCCATCTCGGAGCGGGTCGCTGACCAGCTTTCCGTGTCGGCCGCCAATGCCAGGGCTGTCCGAACGATGCGGGTCCGAACATGAGGAGTATCAGAGAGTTCGACAACCTCGGAATGCGTCGTGCCCAGTCGCCGCAGCAGTTTGGCAAGACCGTATTGCGCGTGCCCATGGGGCGACTGGCGGGGGTCGAGCAAGGTTTCGTGCTGCTTCGGGGATAACGTGGTATCCAATCCCGGCAGCACCAGGGCGCCGCGTGGCAGCGCCACGATGGCTGCGAGCAGATCGGCGGTTGCCGGGACCGAGCCGGTCGAGCCGGCGGCAATCACCGGCCGGTCGCCATAGAGCGCGGGCGCAGCCGCCGCCTGTCGCTGCAGGCGCAGGTTGCGCAACTGCGCCGCATCGGCGCGCTGCTGCGCCGCCAGCATCAGCGGCCAGGTCTTGAGGGCGATGCCGAGGAATTCCAGCACCTGCTGCCAGTTGGCGGGCAGGTGTTCCTGCGGCACCGCGAGGACGGCGTCGGCGGAGACCGCCTCGATGACGAGATCGTCGAGCAGGCCACCCAGCGAGGTGGCAAGGCCGAACACTTCGGCCGCATTGGGCGGGGTGGCGAGGACCAGCTTGCCGTCGGGGGTGCGGGCCCAGGCATCGATCAGGCGGGCCAGCGTCAGCATGCGCGCAAACGGCGCGACCGCAGCCGGCAAGGCCGGGGCGTCAAAGGGCGGCAGGAATGGCTCCTCGTCCTCGGCGTCGCCGCCGAACGTGCGGATATCGGGGAGCAGGGTGTGGCCGCGCTCCATCAGCGTCTGCGCCAGACTCAGCCGGGCGCGCCGGGTGGGGAGGACGATGGTGACGTCGGCCAGCCAGAACGGACCGGTGCGCGGCCAATCGCCCAGGAGTGTGCCGTCGAGCAGCCGGTCGGCGAGTGTGGCAAGGAACGGCGCGTCAGGCGCGATGCTGAAAAGCTTCTGCGGCCGGCTCATCGGGCGAGCCGGGCTTCGGCCAGGTCCAGCGCCTGCGGATCGCCGACATGCAGCCAGTCGGTCCCCAGTGCGACGCCGCGCAAGGTTCCGGCCTGCAGGGCGTGGTCGATCAGATCGTAGAGCGAAAACCTGCCCTCGGGCCCCGCCGCGAGCACGGCGCGGGGAAACAGCGCCGTTCCGGCATAGATCACCGGCGCGCCGGTATCGCTCGTTATGCTTCCATCCGGAGCAAGGCAGAAATCATGGCTGCGTCGGGAAAATCCGGTGGCGCGCATCGGATGGACGCACAGGAGGGTGATCTGGCCGTCATAGGCCGCGCAGAGCCGGCCCAGCGGCTTGTCGTCGGTGAACCACAGGCTGTCCGAGTTCATCACCAGGATGGGGTCGGTCTCGAGCAGCGGCAAGGCTGCCTTCACGCCACCGCCGGTATCGAGCAATTCGGGCTCGTTCGAGAGGGCAAAGCTGGTACCGAAGCGGGCGGCGCCAAGCGCGGCCACATGCGCCTTCATCTGCCCGGCGTGATGATGCGCATTGACGACGAAGCGCCGCGCCCCCTCCGAATGGGCCAGCCCGACCACACGGTCGAGCAAGGCCCGCCCGCCCAGCTTGAGCAGGGGCTTGGGGGTCGCGTCGGTCAGGGGACGCATGCGCGTTCCCAGGCCTGCGGCAAGGATCATCACGTCAGGGAATCGGTCCATGCCGGATTTGAGCCGTGACGGCTGGTGCTGTCCAGTCAATCGAGCACGCGTCCGTCGGCGAAGTGCAGCTCGACCTGGCGGCCGGCCCCGCCGGGGGGGACCGAAAGCGCCACACGCAGGTCGGCGCGCGCTGCCAGCGACGGCGCCCGCTCCGGCCATTCGACCAGAACAATGGCATCGTCACGATCGAAGAGCCCGAGCTCGTCGATTTCGGCAGCATCCGCGAGCCGGTAAAGGTCGGCGTGCACGATCGGGTGGCCGTCCGCCTCATAGGGCTGCACCAGGGCAAAGCTGGGCGAGGGCACGTCGAGCCGGGGGTCGCCCACCAGGGTGCGGATCACCGCACGCGCCAGCGCCGTCTTGCCGGCGCCCAGATCGCCATCGAGCAAGACCAGGTCGCCTGGCCGGAGCAGCCGCGCCAGGCGCGCCCCGAACGCGGCCGTCGCGGCATCGTCGGCAAGGTGCAGGGGAGCCATCGCCTATTCGGCGGCGCCGGCCTGCTGCAGCGAAGCATCGGCCGGCAGGTTGATGGTGCAGCGGCTGCCGCGCGAGCCGCGCTTTTCGACGGTGACGGTGCCGCCATGCAGGTTGACGAAGGCCCGGACGATGGCCAGGCCGAGTCCCGCGCCGCGCTGACGGCCAGCGACCGCCTGGCTGTCGTTGCGCTCGAGCAGGGCGGCCCGCATCTCCTCGCCCATCGCGGCGCCCTCGTCGTCGACGATAAACAGGATCCGATCGCCGCGACTGGTGACGGTGAGCTTGATCTCGCCCCCTGGTTCGGAGAACCGCGCCGCCGACGACAGCAGGTTGTAAAGCACCTGCACCACGCGCGTGCCGTCGGCGACAAACAGCGGCAGATCGGGCGCGATATCGACCGAAAGGTTGATCGAGCTCTCGCCGTCGATTTCGGGAAAGCTCGCGGCCAGGCCGGCCCGCGCCTTGTCGACCAAAGCGCCGATATCCTGCGGTTCCGGGCGCAGCTGCGCGATACCGGCATCCACGGTCGCCAGATCGAGGATGTTGTCGATCAGCACGCCCAAGGTCACGCTCGAGGCGCGGATATAGTCGGTATAGGACTGCTGCTTCTCGTTGAGTTCGCCAGCGGCCTTGGAGGAGAGCAGATCGGCAAAGCCGATGATATTGGTGAGCGGCGAGCGCAGTTCGTACGAGACGTTCTGCACGAAGGCGTCCTTGAGCCGATCGGCGGTGACCAAAGCCTCGTTCCGCTCGCGCAGCATCAGCGAATATTTAGCGCTGTCGGTGACATCGAGGAAGGTCATCATGGTCTGACCGTCGGGCAGCCGGACCACGGCATAGTCGAGCATGCGGCCATCGGCGCGGGTCAGCCGCCCCGAATGGTCCGAGCGGGTGGGATTGAGGTCGATGATGCCGCGCTTGAGATCGCGCCAGATGGCGGCGCCGTCCTCGGGCATGGCGGCGCTCACCGCCTCGGCGATCTGGTCGATATGCGGATTGGCATCGAGCAGGTTGGTAGGCACCTTCCAGAAGGTCGAAAACCGCGGATTGCTCAGCGTCAGCCGGCCATTGGTGCCGAACACCGCCACGCCCTCGGAAAGCGCGTTCAGCGTCGAGCGCTGCACGTCGGTGAGCGCCTTGTTCAGGCTCTTGAGGTAGAGCTGGTCGGTAATGTCCTCGAACACATAGATGACGCCGCCCTTGGGGCCGGCCGGGGCGGCGATGACCTGCACCGTGCGCCGGTCGGGCAGGTGCCAGGGTTCGCTCTCGCGCGGGGTGCTCAGCGCATAGCTGGTCAGGTGCTTGGCGCGCCAGGCCTGATAGTCGGGCTCGTTGGGCAGCTTGCCGTCGGTGCGCAGCTTGTCGAGAATGGCGCGCTCGTCCATGCCCAGCTTGAGCCAGCTGGGGTCGAGGTCCCAGAGCGCACAATAGGCGCGGTTGAACTGCACCAGCTCGCGATTGGCGTTGAAGATGGCGATCGGCGTCGCCAGTGCGTCGATGATCGAGGAGAGGTGGCTGAGATTGGCGTCGCGCCCGTCGCGTCCCAGATCCTTGCGCGGGCGCAGGAAACCCCCGACACCGCCGCCGATGGCAAACTGCACCAGATCGAAGGTGCCCGCATCGGCCAGCAGCACAGTGAGCGGCTGCGGCGTGGCGCCGAGCGGGCGTTGCGTGGCTTCGCTGCCGAGCAGTTCGGCCGGCTGCGCTTCGGAACTGCGCTTGCCCAGAAGCCGCGCGGTTTCGTGATAGGCGGCATTGGCAAAGATCAGCTTGTGGCTGGCATTGCGCAGGAAGGCAGGCACGCCCAACGCGCCCAGCACGATCTTGGCGACAGCGAAATCGGCATTGGCATCCCGCGGCTGCGGGGCCGGGACGGGTTGGATCTGCTGGGCGGCGCGGCGCAGCCGCAGCGCGGTGCCACTGCCCAGCACCCAGCCGGAGGCCCGGATCAGGATATTGTCGCGGGTGCGCAGGGCGAGATCGAAGCCGCGCCCGTGCACCTTGAGATGCTCGAGCGCCAGGGCCAGCTCGTCGGCCTCTTCCTCGTGCAGCCAGAGCGGGAAATCGAGCACCGCATCGGGCCGGCGGCCCGGCGGCAGGATGAGCGAGCTCTGGCCCAGAAATTTCGGGCCGTCGGTATATTCGGTCCAGAGCACGGTGACTTCGCCGGTCCCTGAAAGTAGGGCCTCGTATTCGTCCACCAGGGCCCGCAACGAGGAAATCTGCTGATTGGACTGCGCCTTGGCGAGCCGGGCGTCCTTGAGCAGGCGCCTCACCCAGGTCATGGCGATCAGCGCAAAGGCACCGGCGCCCAGGGCGATCGTCAGGGGCATGGCGCCCGAGAGCATGTTGGCGCTGAAGCCCTGGGTCTGGGCAAGAGCCGGACTGGCACTCAGGAGGGTCAGGATGGAGGCGGAAAGCCCCACGAATCCCCAACCGATCCGGATCGACTCCGGCGTCATGCATTGCCTCATTATAAAGAACCGCCGCCACTGCGCCGGTCGAAATTGACCGCCGCCACGCTTTACTCGATACGCGAGACTGGTGTTCCCGGCTGCGTCCCCACGCCGAATCACCAGCGCCGCCAGCGTTTCCGCCAGCGACTACGTTTCAGCAGCCTGAGCCCCCAAGCCGCCGAATCACTGCAAGATACCGGTCTGTGGAATCCGGAAAAAGAGTCTTTGGGGGTGTGGACAGCGGGCAAAAGGTCCAGAAAGGCCATTGACCTTGGACCGAACAGTGAACGCTTCGTTAACGCCGCCGTCACGCCACAGGTTTTTTGGGGGTGGTCTGTAGGGCGAATACGCAAGGGGATGCCAACGTTATGCGAGACGTTGGGTGGTTCGCTGAAACCGCGCCGTCATTCGACCCCTTCGCGGTAAGCACGATGTTTCGCAAAGCCCCCGAACGAAGGGGGGAGGATTGGGGTCGAAAACAAAAAGGCAGGGGTTGCCCCCTGCCTTTGCAAAAGCGCGTCGCGCCGGACTTAGTAGCGGTACTGCTCGGGCTTGAACGGGCCCTGGGTGGGTACGCCGATATAGTCGGCCTGGTCCTTGGAGAGCGTGGTCAGTTTGGCGCCGAGCTTGGCCAGGTGCAGCATGGCGACCTTTTCGTCCAGGTGCTTGGGCAGCACGTGCACGGCCTTCTCGAGGTTCTGGCCGTTGGTATAGAGCTCGATCTGCGCCAGTGTCTGGTTGGAGAACGAGGCGCTCATCACAAAGCTCGGGTGGCCGGTGGCATTGCCGAGGTTGACCAGGCGGCCTTCCGACAGCAGTACGATGCGCTTGCCCGAGGGCAGCTCGATCAGGTCGACCTGCGGCTTGACGTTGGTCCACTTGAAGTTGCGCAGGCCTGCGACCTGGATCTCGTTGTCGAAATGGCCGATATTGCAGACAATGGCCATGTCCTTCATGTTCCGGACGTCGTCGACGGTAACGATGTCCTTGTTGCCGGTGGCGGTCACCACGATGTCGGCGCGATGCGCGGCATCTTCCAGCGTCACCACTTCATAGCCGTCCATGGCCGCCTGCAGCGCGCAGATCGGATCGACTTCGGTGACGAGGACGCGGGCGCCGGCGCCGCGCAGCGACTGCGCCGAGCCCTTGCCGACGTCGCCGTAACCGCACACGATCGCCACCTTGCCGGCCATCATCACGTCCGTGCCGCGACGGATCGCGTCCACCAGCGACTCGCGGGTGCCGTACTTGTTGTCGAACTTGGACTTGGTGACCGAGTCGTTGACGTTGATCGCCGGGAAGGGCAGTTCGCCCTTCTGCTGCAGCTGATAAAGCCGCATCACGCCCGTGGTCGTCTCTTCCGAGACGCCCTTGATGGCGGCGCGGATGCGCGAATAAAAGCCCGGATGCGTGGCAAGGCGCTTCTTGATGGTGGCAAAGAAGATTTCTTCTTCTTCATTGCCCGGCTTGTCCAGGATCGAGGGATCGGTCTCGGCCTTGGCGCCGGTCAGAACCAGCATAGTGGCATCGCCGCCGTCATCCAGGATCATGTTCGGCGTGCTGCCGGGCCAATCCATCATGCGGTCGGTGAAATCCCAGTATTCCTGCAGCGTCTCGCCCTTGTGGGCAAACACCGGGATGCCGGCAGCCGCGATGGCGGCAGCAGCGTGGTCCTGGGTCGAAAAGATGTTGCAAGAGACCCAGCGGACCTCGGCGCCGAGGGCCACGAGGGTCTCGATCAGCACGGCGGTCTGGATGGTCATGTGCAGCGAACCGGCGACGCGCGCGCCCTTGAGCGGCTGCCGGGCGGCATATTCCTCGCGGATGGCCATCAGGCCCGGCATTTCGATTTCGGCCATGCCGATTTCCTTGCGGCCAAAATCGGCAAGCGAAATGTCTTTGACGGCATAGTCGGTCTTGGTGGGGGCCATGTGGCTGAACTCCGCGTGTGTGCTGTTGGCCGCCTTATACGCAAGGCGGCCCGCTGGATCAACGGGAGACATAAAGGAGTCTTTATATCCCCTTTACGCGCTGAGGTCGCGGGGCCGTCGGCGGCGGAAGGGCAGCAGGACAAGATGCACCAGTCCCGCGCTGCCCAGATAGCCCAGCACGAAGCCTGCGCCGCCATAGGCGAGCCCTTCGAGGGTGACCGGTACGGCCGGCTGGAAATCCTCGAGCGCCCGCGCGCCGATCTCGCTGTCCATAAACTGCGGCAGGAGGCCGACGCGTTCCACGGCGTCGGCGCCGCGGATCTGCTCGAGCATGGCGCTGAGCTCGGCAAAGCGCGCGAAAGTCCGCGACATCGACTGGCCGCGCTCTTCGATAAAGCTGTCCGAGACGGCGGAATAGCGCGCCAGGGCATCTTGGCGGGTCAGCCCGGCAGCGGCCGCAGCCGTGTCGAACTCGGTCGTGATGATCAGCAGCTCGTCAACCGCGCCGCCCAGCCGCTGGGTATATTGCTGCGCGTACTCGGGGAACTGGCTGAGCACCACAGCCAGGGCCAGTCCGCCAACCATGCCGAGTGTCCTGCGCATCTGCTCTCGCTCGCTGTCTCTGGGGCGCTCGCCGGCCCGACTCGGTTGATATGGGACAAGACTCGTCGCAAAGGGAGGGAAATCGACTCCGAGTTTAACGGCAAGTCGGCTCAGGCGTTCCAGGGTACGCCGGAATGGCGACACACTGCAGCGCGACGGCAAGCGCGAGGTGATCAGCGCGCCGCTCGGGCCGCCCGGTTGAGGTCGGCCGCAGTCAGGTCGAGAGCCTCACTCATTCAGCGACGCCGTCGCTGTCCTCGTCAAAGCCGTTATTGACCAGTGTGGTGATGGCGTCGAGCGCTTCGCGGGCCTGCTTGCCGGTGGCCTGCACCAGGATGGTGGAGCCCGGGCCGGCGCCCAGCATCATCAGGCCCATGATGGAGTTGCCGGCCACCGACTGGCCGTCGCGCACCACCTTGATTTCAGCATCAAAGCACTCGGCGGTGCGCACGAAACGGGCGGAGGCGCGCGCGTGCAGCCCCTTGCGATTGACGATCGTCAATTGCTGAGCCAGTGCCCGATCTGAACCCGCCGCCGTATCCATCGATGCAGTCTGCCGGAAAACGCCTCAACCGCCAAGCGTGTCGCTGGCGACGTTGATATATTTTCGCCCGGCTTCGGCAGCCATGCTGACGGCTGCCTTGATGTCGAGATCGCCGCGCACCCGCGCCAGCTTGACCAGCATGGGCAGGTTCATGCCAGCAATCACTTCGACGCCGCGGTTTTGCATGACGGAAATGGCCAGGTTCGACGGCGTGCCGCCGAACATGTCGGTGAGGATCACCACGCCCTGGCCCTGGTCGGCGGCATCGACGCATTTGAGAATGTCGTTGCGGCGCTCTTCCATGTCGTCGTCCGGGCCGATGGCCACGGTCTCCACGAAATCCTGCGGCCCCACGACATGTTCGAGGGCAGATTTGAACTCGATGGCCAGCGCCCCGTGGGTCACCAGAACCATGCCAATCATGCAAAATTCCTCAATCGGCATGCCGGAGGCGGCACGCGGCGGAGTTTTGCCCCTCATCCTTAAAGGATCAAGTGTCTTTTTGACGCGATTGCGCCTTTGTGGACTGGAGTTCCCAAAGTGCCTGCCGGATGAGCAGCATCTGGTGCCGCATATCGGCGCGGCCGGCCTGCGGAACCGGGCAGCGGGACAATTTCATACCCAAAACCTCGGTGCGCAAGGCCGCGGCCTCGGGCATCCGATCGAGGTCGGGCATCAGATCGACCACCAGGTCCACCGCGGCTTCGGCGAGATAGGGGCGGCTGACGATCCCCCGACCGCGCAGCTCGATCAGCCCGGCAAGGGTCGGTGGCGTCCGCATGATCAGGCGATGGTTGGCGACCTGCAGATCCAGCCGGTCGTCGGCCACCAGCCAGGCCGGCTGGCCGCGATCGGCAAAGTCTGTCAGCAGGTCCAGCGCCAGCAGCGACTTGCCGGCGCCCGACGGCCCGCGCAGCATGACGCCCACCCCGTCCAGCTGCAGACCGGTGGCATGGACATTGACCGTCTCGGTCACTTGCGCGGCTTTTCGACCGCTGCCCGCCGCAGCTTGACCACGAAGCGCGCCCCCGACCGGTCCGTGCGGTTTTCAGCAGTGATCGAGCCCTTGTGCGCTTCGATGATCTGCTTGGAGATCGAAAGCCCGAGGCCTGAATGGTCGCCAAAATGCTCGCCATCGGGGCGATCGGTGTAAAAGCGCTGGAAGATGCGGCTGATATCGCCCCGGATGCCGGGACCCTCGTCGGTCACGGTGACCACGATCTCGGTCTCGTTGGTGAGAACCCCCACATGCACGGTGCCGCCGGGCGGCGAGAACGACACGGCATTGTCGATCAGATTGTTGAACACCTGCGCCAGCCGGCTGTCATGGCCCAGCGCTGTCGGCGCCGGCCGGCCGCTGCGCTTGTCGAGCACCACGGCGACATCGCGGCTGGCCGCCAGGTCCTTCTGGATCGAGACCATGGTCTCGACCAGTTTTTCCACGTCGACGACCTCGGCGCTCTGTCGCGCCAGTTCGGCATCGAGGCGGCTGGCATTGGAAATGTCCGAGATCAGCCGGTCGAGGCGTTTGACGTCGTGCTGGATGATGGCATGCAGCCGTTCGCGATCCTCTGCCCGCTTGGCACGCGGCAGCGTTTCAACGGCGGACCGCAGCGAAGTCAGCGGGTTCTTGAGCTCGTGTGCCACGTCGGCGGCGAAGCGTTCGATCGCTTCGATGCGGTTGTAGAGCGCCGACGTCATCGAGCGCAGCGCGCGCGACAGGTGCCCCACTTCGTCGGCGCGATCGGAAAAATCCGGGATCTCGGCCCGCATGGTGGCCGAGTTCTGCACACGCTCGGCGGCCCCGGCAAGCCGCCGCAGTGGGCCGGCAATGGTACCGGCCAGGAGCAGCGACAAAATGATGGTCACCGCCGCAGCGACCAGCGCGATGCGCAAGATGCCCCAGCGCTCGGCCGTGTCGATCTGGTCGATCTCGCCCGGTGTGGTCGAGAGCAGCAGCACACCGACCGTGGCGCGCACGCGCTGCACCGGCACGGCGACCGACACCACGAGCTGATGCTTGGCGTCTACCCGGACGATGGCGCTGGCCGCCCCGGTCAGCGCCGAGGCGACCTCGGGATAGCGGGTGCCTTCATCGGCGCCGTATTCCTGGTATTGCGGGAAGTCGTCGCCCGGCAGCCACGCCATCAGCGTGTTCCACCAGTCGAACAGGAAGAAGCCCGTGCCGTCCTGCGGCTTGGCCAGCGATCGCAGCACTTCGCCCCTGGCATAGAGATTGTCGCTGTCCAGGATCAGCAGACCTTCCTTGTCGTAGATGCGGGCCCGCGTCCGGGTGGGCGTGACAAGGTTGCGCAGGAGCGGCGCCACCCGTTCGGGATTGATCGGGAATTCCAGCGCCGGATCGAAAAAGCTGAACGACGAGACCGCGTCGCCGGTCTGCAGCTCGACCAGCCGGTCGGGATTGACGGTGATCACGTCGCTATCCACCGTCGCCGACGCGGCGATGGCCGATGCGATGATTTCGCCCTGCACGCGCAGGCTCTGCAGCCGCGCGTCGATCAGGCCGGTGCGCCACTGGTTGAGAAACAGGATGCCCAGCACCAGCACGGCCAGCCCGGCCAGGTTGAGCACGATGATGCGCTGCGCCAGGCTCGAGAACATGATGGCGCCGAAAAACCGCCCGACCGGACGCCAGGCGATGCGAAGCCGCTTGCTGACCCCGGCCAGCAACGTACCGAAGCCGCGGCGCTCCGCGGCCTTGTCGGTCGCAGACGGCTTGCCCTGCAGCTCGTGCCCGGTAACGGCCAAGGGGGCTCCTATTGCTCCTTGAAGCGATAGCCGACGCCGTAGAGCGTCTCGATCATTTCGAAGTCGTCGTCGGTTGCCTTGAACTTTTTTCGCAGCCGCTTGATGTGGCTGTCGATGGTGCGATCGTCGACATAGACCTGGTCGTCATAGGCGGCGTCCATGAGCGCATTGCGCGACTTGACCACGCCGGGCCGCAGCGCCAGCGCCTGCAGGATGAGGAATTCGGTGACGGTCAGGGTGACGCGCTGCCCCTTCCAGGTGCAGGTGTGACGCTCTTCGTCCATCACCAGCGCGCCACGCTCGATCAGCGCCTTGCCGGGGGTCGGCTCGCCCGCGCTGGCCGGAGCCGAGGGGTCGCGCGGGGCGGCACGCCGGAGGATGGATTTGACCCGCTCGACCAGCAGACGCTGGCTGAACGGCTTGGTGATGAAATCGTCCGCGCCCATCTTGAGGCCGAACAGCTCATCGATCTCTTCGTCCTTGGAGGTAAGGAAGATCACCGGCACGTCCGACTTCTGCCGCAGGCGGCGCAACAGCTCCATGCCATCCATGCGCGGCATCTTGATGTCGAGAATGGCCAGGTCGGGCCGATCATTGGTCAGGCCTTCCAGCCCGGACGCCCCGTCAGTGTAGGTCGAGACAATGTAGCCCTCCGCCTCCAGCGTCAAAGACACCGAAGTCAGGATATTCCGATCATCGTCCACGAGGGCGATCTTGGGCATCGAGTTCCCTTTCCTAATTCCTCTGGCCGGCGACGCATGCCGGATTGTGGCAGAGATTGACTGCCTCAATTGCACTTAAATAAGGCGGGTATCGCCCGGTTACCAGTTAATAGCTGGAAAGGATGGCCTCGGGGGCTGCTGAGACTATGGTCGTAAGACCGATTTCGGGATGTTCGGCCCGGTCCCGTTGCCCCTACCACTGGCGCAGTTCAAGCCGATGGCGAGGCCGAAATGACCAGACTGGACCACGAAGCGCTCACCCTGCAGATTGCCGAACAGGCTGGCTCGGTGACCTGGGACGCCAGCGTTTCCGAACTGATGACCCAAGCGCTGCAGCAGGGCGAAGGGCAGTTGACTGCCGACGGCGCCCTGGCGGTGACCACCGGCGTGTTCACCGGCCGCTCGGTCAAGGACAAGTTCATCGTCGCCGACAGCGCCACGGCCGACACCGTCTGGTGGGAGAATGCGGCGGCGATGCGGCCCGAGCATTTCGCACTCCTGTGCGAAGACATGCTCAACGCCACGGCCGGTCGCGCCCTGCACCGCCAGCACCTGCTGGCCGGCGCCGACCCGCGCCACCAGATGCGCGTCACGGTGTTCACCGAGACCGCCTGGCATGCGCTGTTCATCCGTAACCTCCTGATCCGGCCGGAAAAGCCGGCACCGGGCGCCGATGTGACCATTATCCATCTGCCCAGCTTCAAGGCCGACCCGACGCGCCACGGCACGCGCTCCGAAACGGTGATCGCCCTCGATATGAGCCGCAAGCTGGTGCTGATCGGCGGCACTGCCTATGCCGGCGAGATCAAGAAGGCGGTGTTCTCGCTGTTCAATTTCCACGCGCCGGCGGCGGGCGTGCTGCCCATGCACTGCTCGGCCAATATCGGCCAGGCTGGCGACGTGGCGCTGTTTTTCGGGCTCTCGGGCACCGGCAAGACCACGCTCTCGAACGATCCGGACCGGCCGCTGATCGGGGACGACGAGCATGGCTGGTCGGCCGACGGCGTCTTCAATCTCGAAGGCGGGTGCTATGCCAAGACCGTCAAGCTCAGCGCCCAGTCCGAACCCGAGATCTTTGCGGCCACCCGGAGCTTCGGCACGGTGCTCGAAAATCTCCAGCTCGGCCCCGACCGGCGCCCGCTCTACGACGATATCTCGCTGACCGAGAATACCCGTGCGGCCTATCCGCTCGAAACCCTGCCGGCCGTCGCCAAGGGCGGCGTTGGGGGCATGCCCAGAACTGTGGTGTTCCTGACGGCCGACGCCTTCGGCGTGTTGCCGCCGATCGCGCGGCTGACGCCCGAGCAGGCCGTCTACCACTTTCTCTCGGGCTATACCGCCAAGGTCGCCGGCACCGAACGTGGCGTGACCGAACCGACGGCGACGTTCTCGGCCTGTTTCGGCGCGCCGTTCATGCCGTTGCATCCGCGCGTTTATGGCGCGCTGCTGGCCGAACGGCTGCACCAGAGCGGCGCCCGGACCTACCTGCTCAACACGGGCTGGACCGGCGGCGCCTATGGCACGGGCCAGCGCATCGATATCGCCTCCACCCGCCGGCTGCTGGCGGCGGCACTGTCGGGTGAGCTCGAAACTGCAGAGATGCGCCGCGACCCGGTCTTCGGCCTCGACGTGCCGCTGATAGTCGAGGGCATCGCGCCGCGACTGCTCGACCCGCGCCAGTGCTGGGCCGATCCGCTGGCCTATGACGCTGCAGCAGCGGCGCTGCAGGCCCGCTTCACCCGCAATTTCGAAAAGTTCGACGCGCCGGTCACCCAGGCCGCCGAGTAACGGCGGCCGTCCTGCGGTCGAGATCAGTGGACACAAAAAAGGCGCCATGCGGCGCCGGGACAGTCTATCGGGAAGAGCTGATCAGTTCTGCGAGTAGAACACGTGCGAGCCGATGGCCGCGACGCGCCGGAAGGTGTGCGACCATTTCGGCGCCACGGCCGTGGTGTGATAATAGAGCACGCTGCCGGGGATCACGCCGGGACGCTTGCCCTGCTGGAAGGCGGCGAAGGCCTTTTCGGCGAGCTGGTTGGAGCGCTTCCACGCCGCCCGCTCGGTCCCCGCATCGCTGCGTCCGTCACAGGCGAAGGTGAACTGGCACTTGTACTTGCCCTTGTCGGCGTTCTGGAACACCACGCCGCAGATGGTCGAGGGGTATTTTTTCGAGAAAGCCCGGTTGATGATGACATTGGCCACGGCCAATTGCCCATCTTCGGACTCGCCGCGCGCTTCGTGATAGATCGCCTGCGCCAGGCAGAGCCGCTCGCTGTCGGCGAGCTTCACCTTCTTGGGGGTCGGCACGTATTTGGTCTCGGCATAGGCGACCAGCACGGCCTGGGTCAGTGCCGGGCCCGTGGTGGTGTCGACGCTTTCGATGGCATCGAGCGCGTCGTTACGGCGCTTGGAGATATAGCTCGACAGCACGGCCTCGGTGAGCGCGGTGCCGGTCGGCGCCACGTCGAAACCGTCAAAATTCTTGATGCTTTTCTGCCGCTCGACATAGGCCGCCAGAAGCTGCGGCGTCAGCTTGGGCTGAGTGGTCTCGAAAAACTGCTGCCGCTTGGCGGCGACAGTCTGGGTCATGGGTGCGGGGAACACGGCAACATCATCGCCCAGTCGCTCTTCACCCCAAGCCGTCGAGATCGCGCCAGCCAGCAGCAACGCTGCGGCGCACGAAACGACGACGTGCTTGAGTGTGCACGCAAATCTGGCGAACGGCTGTGCCGTCAATCTGCCACCCTTCCCCCGACGCTGCCCCCGTGGCCGCATCGATAAGATCGTCCATGTCCGATCTGCGGGCACCCTAACCGGACTCTCCGATCGATGGAACCCGAATTTTACAGTTACTTAACCATGAACGTTAGCGTCTTAATTTGAGGTTAATTGCTGCCAAAAGCGACTTAACCCATTGAAAGATACAGCATCTCGTCAACCGAGCGGCGCGTCGGCCGATGGCGACAAGTTAATTCAAATGCGAATCGTTGCCGCGGCAGCACAGTGCGGCCGCGTCGGCAGGCGGATGGGGAAAGCTGGCGCTAGTGCCGGAAGGCGGCGTGGCGCAGGTCGTGCAGGCTGTCCAGCACGGCGGCGCAGAGGGCGCGAATCTCGTCAGAGGGGCGCACCAGGTCGGGCACCATGATGGTCTGCATGCCGGCCGCGTGGGCGGCGCGCACCCCGGCATGGGAATCTTCCACCGCGATGCAGGCGGCCGGGGCCTTGCCCAGTCGGCCGGCGGCCATCAGATAGGGCTCGGGATGCGGCTTGGGATGGGTGACGTCGTCGCGCGTGACGATGGTTTCGAACGCGTCGAGCAGGCCCGCCGCCCCGAGATGGCCGATGGCATGCGGCGACCGCGACGAGGTCGCCACCGCCGCCGGAATGCCGCGGGCCTTGAGCTCCTTGAGCAGTTCCCGCACCCCGGCCTTGATCGGCACCGATTCGGCCATCCTGGCCTTCATCGCCTTGCGGCAGTGCTCGTCGAAGATGGTGTAGGGAAAGCTGACGCCATAGGCCTCCACCAGGAGCGCCGTGCTGGCCTCGTGGCTCGATCCCACCATGCCCAGGTGAATATCCTCGGTCATGGCATAGCCCAGCGCCGCACTGACGTCGTAGACCACGTCGCGAAACACCATTTCGGTGTCCAGCAGCGTGCCGTCCATGTCGAACACGATGGCTTCGAACGGCGCGGGTCGGAAGGCGGGATGGGAGCTCATGGCCGCGATATAGAAAGATTCCGCGCCTGCCGCCAGCCCTATCGCCCCGGTTTCAGTCGCTGATGGTAAAGGGCAGGCCGATGGTCGCAGTCTCGCCCGAGGCAACGTCGCGCGCGAGATATTCGAGCACGTAATTGCCCGCCGGCGCGCCGCTCAGCGTCAGCGTCAGCGTGACCAGGAATTCGCGGTTCTGCACCTTGCTGGTCAGCACCGTGGAGGCGAACCCCTCCTTGCCCGAGACGATCTCGCCGACATCGTTTTTGACCGCGAGGTCGAAATCAAAGCCGAAATCGAACGTGCCGTCGGCATTGGCGCGGTAGCCATAGCCCACCGGCTCGGCATAGACGATGATCGGCTCGTCGGGTGCGAACACCGTCCCGGCCTTTTCCTCATAGACGCCGAACGCCTCGATGCGGGTGGCGAACAGCGTCTTGCGAAAGCTCAGCGGCGTCGCCTCCCAGGCGGCCGCCACCTGCGCCTCGGCCTGCATCAGCCCGGTCAGATCCTGCGCGCCGGCAGGCAGGGCAAACAGCAGCGCGGCAGCGAACGCGACGGGCAACAGGCGAACCATTTTCAACTCCAACTTCGGGGCGCCGGTCATAGGACCAGCGGCCCGGCGATGCAAATTGTTTACCATACCGGCCTATTCTGGGCCCCGGTCGCAGCGATCCCGAGGAGGAAGGCGCGATGGAATGGGCTGTACTTCTGGCGATCCTCGCCCTGCCGGTGATCCGGTTGCTGTTCCTGCCGGTGCGCGTCATCGGCACGATGCGCAAGCTGCCGCTGGGCCAGGTGGCCGTGCTCGGCGCGCTGCTGCTGGCCGGCTGGTTCGTGCTGAACCTTTTGACCGCCCCGAGTGAATCCACTGGCCGCTACGCGCGCGGCGACGCCGAAGTGCGCAAGCTGCTCGAATAGTTCGTCACGTCTGGAAACGCTGACCCGCGCGCCCTATCTGGGGTGCACGAGTCGCGTGTGTTCGCGTGTGACGTGCCCGACAATATCTATCGTTTCCGCCGGCTCAGATGGGGCCAGCCCGACAAGCCCTGGCTGCGCCGCGGCAGCCCGCTGCCGCAGACCGACGCGCCGCGCCGCATCAAAGCGCTGCCACTGCTGGCCGGCGCGGTTCTGATCGTGGCGCTGGTGCTGTTGCTGTCCGGCGGCTGACGCGAGGGCGCCGCGCTCTAGCGCAGCTGGGCGGCGACCCGAAAACTCGCCGCCGTGCTGGAATGGCCATCGCAGAACTGCTCGAACTGCTGCCGCAGCCGCAGGCAATCGGCCAGTTCGGGCGTCTCGCCATGCTGGGTGAGATAGCGCTTGATCAGCACGTCGAGCACCGTGCGCTGCTCGTCCGGCATTGCTGCAAGCTCGTCGGGCGAAAACGCCAGCAACGCGCAGGTTTCGACTTGTTCAGCCATCCGCCGATTGGCGATGACCCATTGCAATTCGGAAGAACGATCTCGCGTCATTCCTGCCATAGCGTCCACTCCAGGCCGGATTGCGCGAAAGCTACAGCGCTTCGCCGCCCTGGTAAAGACTTTTGCCGGTGGAGGGGGTGGGGTGGGGTGAGGTTTGCGTGGGGCCTGATCGGGGCTAGACTGGTGCGTCTGAACCCATCGTGCATCCATGTCCGTTTCCGTTACCACCATCGGCTTTACCCAGACCACGGCAGAGCAGTTCTTTGCGCGGCTGCAGGCGGCGGGGGTGCGCACGGTGTTCGATGTGCGGCTGCACAACACTTCGCAGCTGGCCGGTTTTGCCAAGGCGGAGGATCTGAAGTTCTTCCTCGAGCGCGTCGCCGGCATCGGCTACCGCCACCTGCCGATGCTGGCGCCCGACGAGGCGATGCCAAAAACCTTCAAGACGCAGAAGGGCGACTGGTCGGTTTACGCGGCCCAGTTTACCGACCTCTTGGCCGCGCGCCGGGTCGAGACACAGCTTTCGCCAGCCGAGTTCGAGGGCGCGTGCCTCCTCTGCTCGGAAAAGACCCCGCACCGCTGCCACCGCAGCCTGGTGGTGGCGTATCTCAACCAGAAGTGGGGCGAGGCGTTGCGGGTGAGGCATTTGTGAGGGGTGTCACGCCCACAGCCCTACGCGCGCAGCGCTTCGGGCGTTCTTCGGCGGCAAAGGTCCACCGGACCTTTGCATAGGCGCCTCATCACGGTTCGACAGGCTCACCATCAGGGCTACAGATGGTCGCACTCGGGTCTCCCGAAGGACCTCATGGTGAGCTTGTCGAACCACGAGGTCCGGGCGCACCATCCCAAAATGAGCGATGAACTGCACGTGTGGGTTTATATCCTGCGCTGCGCCGACGGTTCCTACTATGTCGGCAGCACCAAGCAGGAGCCGGAGGCCCGCGTCTGGGCACATAACGAGGGCGTCGTGCCCGGCTACACGCATGGTCGCCGGCCGGTGGTGCTGGTCTATGCCGAATACTTTGAGCGCCTGACCGAGGGGTTTGCGCGCGAGCGGCAGATTAAGGGTTGGACGCGCGCCAAGAAGGAAGCGCTGATGGCCCAGGACTGGGAAGGGCTGGCGCTGCTCGCCCGGTCTCGCAGGGATCGCTAAGGGGTGCGATCGCACCTTCAGAGGACCTCATGGTGAGCGTGTCGAACCACGAGGTCCGGGCGCTGGTGCTGCGATTGCGGTGTCACGCCCTCGTCCTTCGACAGGCTCAGGATGAGGGCTACTGAGGGGCCGGTCTGGGTTCGCCCGGGGACACCTCATCGCTTTTCCCGAAGGACCTCATGGTTCCCTCCAAGGACCTCATGGTGAGCGTGTCGAACCACTAGGTCCGGGCGCGCTGTGTTGCGAGCAAGACGCCGCCCCCCTCTTGCCCTCGCATCCTCAATGGAGTCATGTATTGGCAACGGGGGAATATTTCATGTCATTCAAGGAAGACGTGGCGGATTTAGCCAAGCGCGCAATTAGTGCTCAGGCAATAGCCCAAACCGAAGAGGCCACCAAGAACGCCATCGTAATGCCGTTTCTGCGCGTTCTCGGATTTGATGTGTTCGATCCGAGTCAAATTATTCCTGAATATGTCGCCGACGTCGGTTTGAAAAAAGGCGAGAAGATCGACTATGCCGCCAAGATCGGCGACCGTATCGAGTACCTGATCGAAGCCAAGTCAGTTTCTACCAATTTAAGGGAGGCGCAGTACAACCAGCTTTTTCGCTACTTTCATACATGTGACGCGAACATCGGAATCCTGACCAACGGCTTGCATATCTGGTTCTTCACCGATCTCGACGCCCCCAACAAGATGGATGCCGCACCCTTCTTCAAGTTTGATCTGCTTGCCTACGACGACAACGACCTGCGCGAGCTTGAGAAGTTCCATAAGAACAACTTCAGTATCGAGAACATCAAGGCAGCGGCGGCATCTCTCAAGTATCTTCGCGGCGCGATGAACTTCATCGAAACGCAGTGGGCCAATCCTGATGAAGAGTTCGTCCGGATGGTCGCCAAGGGATTCTATGAGGGGCAGTTGCGCACCTCGGTGGTGGAGGGGCTGAAGCCAATCGTTCGACGGGCGTTTGACGACGTGTTCCGGCAGCGTGCGCTAAAGCGCATTGATGTCGCCTTTGATGGCAGCAGTGAACCCGACCTTGACCCGGTTGACGAGGCCAAGATCGAGACGACACCCGATGAGCTGCAAGGGTTCATGATTGTGCGCGCGATCGCGGCCGAGGTCGCGCCCGTCTCCAGGATCGTGATGAGAGATGCGCAATCGTATTGCGCGGTTCTTTTCGACGACAACAACCGCAAGCCAGTCGTGCGACTGCATTTCAACGGGAAGCGAAAGTTTGTCACCATCTTCGGCGCCGATAAGAGCGAAACCCGGCACGATATCGGAGGAGTGGAAGACATCTTCCAGTTCCGTGACCCCATCAAGGCTGTTGTCACGAGCTACGCGTAGCGGAGGCTGGTCTATCGCGAGACGCTCATGCTGCGATTGAAGTGGCACACCCTCGTGGTTCGACAGGCTCACCATGAGGGTTACTGAGGGGATCGGGTTGCGTCGGACAGGCTTCGGTTCCCTGGGGAACCTGATGGTTTCTCCCGAAGGACCTCATGGTGAGCGTGTCGAACCACGAGGTCCGGGCGCGGGGGCTAATGTGCCCCGTCCCAATCATGCGCCGCATGCGCATCCACCTTGATCGGTACCGTCAGCTGCACCGCAGGTTCTGACGCCCGTTCCATCGTCGAGACGATCACGGGAATCGCCTTGTCCTCGGTCCCCAGCGGCACTTCGAAGATCAGTTCGTCGTGCACCTGCAGCAGCATGTCGGCCTCGATCCTGGCCGCCTTGAGCGCCGGTTCCATCTGGATCATGGCGCGGCGGATGATGTCGGCGGCGGTGCCCTGGATGGGGGCGTTGATGGAGGCGCGTTCGACGAAGGCGCGCTCGGCGGCGTGCGAGGAATTGGCGTTGGGGAAGTTGATCTTGCGGCCAAAGAGCGTGGTGACGTAGCCGTCGGCCTTCACCTTGCGGCGCTGCGCTTCCATGTAGTCCTTGATGCCCGGGAAGCGAGCAAAATAGGTCTTGATGTACTCGCCCGCCTCCCCGCGATCGATGCCCAGCTGGTTGGCGAGGCCGAAGGCGGAAATGCCGTAGATGATGCCAAAATTGATCGCCTTGGCGCGGCGGCGGACATCGGACGGCATGCCCTCGACGGGCACGCCGAACATCTCGCTGGCGGTCATGGCGTGGATGTCGAGGTTTTCCTCGAACGCATCCTTGAGCGCCGGGATATCGGCAATGTGGGCGAGGACGCGCAGCTCGATCTGCGAATAATCGGCCGAAATCAGGATTTTTCCTGGCGCCGCCACGAAGGCGGTGCGGATCTTGCGGCCATCCTCGGTGCGGACGGGAATGTTTTGCAGGTTGGGGTCGTTCGACGAGAGCCGGCCGGTGAGCACCGAATGCTGCGAATAGGTGGTGTGCACGCGGCCGGTGCGGGCGTTGACGTAGCTGGGGAGTGCATCGGTATAGGTGCCCATCAGCTTGGTGAGCTGGCGCCAGTCGACAATGGTGCGCGCCAGCGGAATGCCCTGCGTGGCAAGTTCTTCGAGCACGTCGGCGCCGGTGGACCAGGCGCCGGTCTTGGTCTTGGTGCCGCCGGGCAGTTTCATCCGGTCAAACAGGATTTCGCCCAGCTGCTTGGGCGAGCCGAGGTTGAAGTTCGAGCCGGCGAGCTCATAGGCCTGCGCTTCGAGCGCGGCGGCGCGCTGGGCGAAATCGCCCGAGAGGCGCGAGAGGATCTGCCGGTCGACGGTGACGCCGCGTGCCTCCATGCGCGCCAGCACCGGCGCCAGCGGGCGCTCGATAGTCTCGTAGAGCACGGTCATGTTCTCGGCGACGAGGCGGGGCTTCAGCACGTTCCACAGCCGGAAGGTGAGATCGGCGTCCTCGGCGGCATAGCTGGCCGCGTCGGCGATCGGCACCTGCGCGAAGGTCTTTTGCGTCTTGCCGGTGCCGATCAGGTCCTTGATCGAGAGACCGGCATGGCCCAGCCAGTGGTCGGAGAGCTCGCCCATGGTGTTGAACTGCGGCCCGTCGAGCGAATAGCTCATGAGCAGGTTGTCATCGATCGAGCGCACCTCGATGCCGTAGCGGTTGAGGATGCCGAGGTCGTATTTGACGTTGTGGAAGATTTTCAGGATCGACCGGTCGGCAAACAGCGGCTTGAGCATGTCGAGCGCCTGCCGCATGTCCATCTGGCCCTCGGCCCGGCCGCCGCCAAAGATGTCGCCTTCGCCCACGGTGTGGCCGAGCGGCAGATAGGCGCCATTGCCCGGCGCGGTGGAGAATGAAATGCCGACCAGGTCCGCCACCTGGTTGTCGAGCCCGGTGGTCTCGGTGTCGGTGGCGACGATGCCGGACATGTAAATGGCGTCGATCCAGCGCTGCAGGTGGGCGGCGTCGGCGATGATCTCGTATTTGGAATGATCGACCGGGATGGCCCGCATCTTTTCATGCATTTTCGCCGCATGGGCGACGGCGGGCGCCCCGGCCCGGCCTTCGGCCTCGAGCCGTCCGGCGCGCGCTTCGGCACGGGCGGCATTGTCGAACCCCACCGGGGTGGCCGGCTTGGCCGCATATTGCGGATCGGGCGCGAAGGCCTCGGCGTCGGCCTCGAGCAGGCCGGCGAGGCGCTTGGTGATGGTGGTGAATTCCATCGCCTTCAGAAACGGGAACAGCAGTTTCGGATCGAACGGCTGCCGCGCCAGCGCGTCGAGCGGCAGTTCGACGGGGACTTCGCGCGACAGCATTACCAGCTGGCGCGAGATGCGGGCCTTGTCGGCGTTTTCTTCCAGCGCCTGGCGGCGCTTGGGCTGCTTGATCTCGGCGGTGCGGCTCAGAAGCGTCTCGATGTCGCCGAAGGTGTTGATCAGCTCGGCGGCGGTCTTGATGCCAATGCCGGGAACGCCCGGCACGTTGTCGACGGCGTCGCCGCAGAGCGCCTGCACTTCGACCACCTTGTCGGGGGTGACGCCGAACTTGTCCATCACCTCGTCCGGACCGATCCAGCGCAGCGGCGGCTGGCCGGGGCGGGGGATGGTGTCGAGCATGCGGATCGAGCCCGAGGGTTCGACCAGCTGCATCAGGTCCTTGTCGGAGGAGACGATGGTGACCTTGGCGCCGGCATCGCGCGCCATGCAGGCATAGGTGGCGATGATGTCGTCGGCCTCCCAGCCCTCCATTTCGATGGAGGGGATGCCATAGGCGCGCACGGCGGCGCGGGTCAGCGGGAACTGCGGCACCAGCTCTTCGGGCGCCGGCGGCCGGTGCGCCTTGTACTCGGCATAGATCTCGTCGCGGAAGGTCTTGGATGAATAATCGAAGATCACCGCCATGTGGGTGGGCTCGTCCGCGCCCTTCAGATCCTCGGTCAGCTTGAACAGCATGTTGCAGAAGCCGGCGACACAGCCGACCGGCAGTCCGTCGGATTTGCGCGTCAGCGCCGGCAGGGCATGGAAGGCGCGGAAGATATAGCCCGAGCCATCGACAAGGAGCAGATGCATCAAACGATTCCGGTTTTGTTCGGGCCGGACCTTAGCCTAACCGCGCCGCCGGACAAAGACCGCGGAGGGTTGACGTCCACCCGTTTGCACCGTAATTAGCAGATAAGCTAATTAGCAGGATGCACAAATATGCAGGACGTGCTGAGCACCACATTCGCCGCCCTCGCCGACCCGACCCGGCGCGCCATGCTGGCGCGGCTGTCGGAGGGTCCGGCGACGGTCAATGAACTGGCCGCGCCCTTTGCGTTCAGCCTGCCGACGGTATCGCGGCACCTGAAAGTGCTCGAGGCGGCGGGGCTCGTGCGCAAGGAAAAGTCGGCGCAGTTCCGCCCCTGCCGGCTGGAGACAGCGCCACTGCTCGAGGCCGACCAGTGGCTGGCGCAGTACCGCGAATTCTTTTCGAGCCGCTTCGACCGGCTCGACGCACAGCTCAAGGCCACGATGGCCAGTAAGGACAAGGGAGAAGACTGATGGACGTCACCTATCGCCTGGACCGCGGCATTTCGCTCACCCGGCTCTTCGATGCGCCGCCTGACGTGGTGTTCGACGCCTGGACCAAGCCCGAGGCACTGGGCTGGTTCTTCAACCCCGACAACCCGACCGATATCCCGGTGGAGGTCGACCTGCGCGTCGGCGGCGCATGGCGGCAGATGATGATCATCAATGCCGACAACCAGTATGTCACCGGCGGCGTCTATCGCGAGATCGTGCCCGGCAAGCGGCTGTCGTTCTATTGGGGCGCGCGTGGCGGCTGGCCGGCGCTCGATCCCGAAAAGCTCGAGGACAGCCCGGTCTGCACCATCAGCTTTACCCCCAAGGGCAACGCCACCGAGATGCGCTTCCGCGTGCTGTTCCCGGATCACTACAGCCCGCAGACCGTCGAGGAATGGCTCAACTGCGGCATGGTTCCGGGCTGGAACATGACCATCGACCGGCTGGTCGATGTGCTCGGCGTCCTTGCCTGACGGCGGACAGACTCAAAGGTGATCTGCTCGGGGGTGCCGATGGCGCGGAGCGCAGCGGTGCATCAAACGATTCCGGTTTTGTTCGGGCCGAACCTTGGCCTAACCGCGCCGCCGGACAAAGACTGCGGAAGGTTGACGTCCACCCATTCGCGCTGGGCTGGTTCTTCAACCGGGACAATCCGACCGATGTCTGGAAACGGCGGAGCGGGCACCCGCCGGAATAAGTGCATGCTGCGCCGTTAAACTTGCGCGATTGCCTGAGTATGCTACCACACTAAAACGTTTTGGCTCATGCGTCACAAGCCGAACGTTGAGCCAATTTCAGTCGTGGCAGGGGTGCACCTGACATAAAGTAATATTGTGAGATAAATTATTCGTCTTTTAGATCAAAAGTATTTCCGGAGAGGCAATCAAAACCAAAAGAATGCGGTCACGAGACCGCTAATACGAGGGGCACCCGAACTGTTTCATCTGGAGAAATCCAGCTGGGGCGGGAAGGATGAATAAAAATGGCGTGGGAAGAACTGGCGAATGCCAACCAAGGGCCGCTTCTGGAATTCATCGAAGAGCGCGCGAGTCTAGGGACCTGGGTGTGGGACCTGGAGAATGACCGGCTCTACTGGTCGCGGCAGATGTTCGTCATCGCCGGGCTCGATCCGGCCACGGCCACACCGGATTTCGATCTCTATCGCAAGGCGGTACATCCGAACGACCAACTGGATTTTTCCAACCGCATCGGCGTGGTGCGAAGCGGCCAGCTTGACGAGCGCGAGTTCCGCCTGATCCGGCCCAACGGCACGATCCGCTGGGTCAAGAGTCACGGCCGGCTGCTGCATCGGCCGGACGGCGCGCCCTGGAAGATGATCGGCTACGCCCAGGACGTCACCGAAGCACGGGCCAATCGCATCGGCCATGCCGCGCATGCCGCGCTCGGCGCCTCCATCTTCACGCTCACCGACGCCCTGGTCTGGTTGGCGTCTCCGGACGGAAGCCAGATTGACCAGGCCGACTGGTGGGTGGCGACCCGCTATGGTGGCAAGCCGGGCTCGGCCTGGTCGCGCATGGATATCGTGCATCCTGAGGACCTCCCCAATGTCCGCGCAGCCTGGTCGCGGGCGCTGGGCGAGAACCGCAGCTATCACGCCTCGTTCCGTGGGCAGGTTGGAGGCGTCTATGAGCGGTTTGTCTCGCATGCCGAACCGGTTCTGGATGCACAGCGCGGCCTGCTCGGCTGGGTCGGGCTGACCCTTCGCGAGCGCGGCGACGTGAGCGAGCCGGCTGCGGCCAAGCATATCCCCGGTCCGCTGATCCGCGCGGCGCGGGCCTATCTGGGCTATTCGGTGCAGAAGCTGGCCGAGGTTTCGCGCCTCTCCAGCTCGACCATCCGACGCATGGAGGAAGGCGGCGCCGGGCAGGTGACGCAGGATTCCGAGGATACCTTGCTGCGGGCCTTCCACGATGCCGGTATCGACTTTTACGTCGATCGCACCGGCAAGCCGCAGCTACGCATCGCGGCGGGGAACTGAGATAACACGGAAAGTATCAGGATTGACTTACCGTAAGCAGTAACTTACGGTAAGTCATGAACTACGATACCATTCTCGATGCATTGGCCGACCGGACGCGCCGCAGGGTTCTGGAAAGCCTCCGGGCCGGGCCTCTGACGGTCGGCGATCTGGCTGGATTGCACCCGGTCAGTCGCCCCGCTGTGTCGCAGCATCTCAAGATCCTCGAGGCCGCCGGGCTGGTCGGTGTGACGCCACAGGGCACGCGCCGGCTCTACACCATCCGTCCGGAGGGACTGGCCGAGCTCAGGACCTATCTCGACAGCTATTGGAGTGACGTCCTCACGGCGTTTGCGGCTGAAATCGACCTGCGAAAAACCGAAAACTGAGGAATGCCATGTTGCCGCCAATCGTGCTCACCATCGAAGTCGCCTGCGAAAAGGCCAAGGCCTTCAGCATTTTTACCCAGCAGATGGCGGCGTGGTGGCCGCTCGGCAAGCGTGCCATGTCGCTCTATTCGGGCGGCAAGGCGATGACCCTTGAGGTCGAAGCCCGGCTGGGCGGCACGATCGTGGAAGTCGGAGACGACGGCACGCGGCATTTCTGGGGCAGCTTCAAGCGCTTCGAACCCCACGACCTGCTGGTGCTCGACTTTCACATGGGCTTGCCGCCCGAACAGTCCGGCACAGTGGAAGTGAGCTTCACCTCGGCCGGCCCCGGTCGCACTGCGGTGAAGTTGGTGCACAGCAATTGGGAAGGGTACGGCGACATGGCCGCAATGATGCGCAAGGGCTACGCGGGAAGCTGGGGCCTCATTCTGGCCGACAGCTTCGGCGTCGCCTGCGAGGCCGAAGCTCTGGCCTAGCCTCGCTCAGCCTTTGCCGATCAGTTTGTTCCAGCGCTTGAGCCAGAAGCGTTTCCAGCGGTGGCGCATGTAGCGGTAGAACAGCTCGTTGGTCATCACGTGGCGGTAGGACCTTCGATAGGCGACGTTGGCATAGAGCAGCCAGGGCCTGGCCCGGCCGGTGTAGTGCAGGATGAACGGGTCCATCGCCTGATGGGCCACCTGCGGATCGGTGACGTTGAAGCGCCAGGGCAGCTTGGTCCAGTTGTCCTTGAAGATCAGGTTGAGCATGTCCTGATCGAAATAGAGCTTTTCGAGAATGCCGCGCGCCCGGAACGCTTCGATGCGGCCCGGAATATCGGCCGCGGCATATTTGGGCAGGTCGATCAGCATGACGCCTGAATTGAAATAGTCCTGCGCGGGGTCGAAGATTCCCGTCTTGGTGCGGATGTCCCGCCCGAGCATGTTGAGCTGGCGGATCGGATCACTGACCCCGGCCACCGGAAGGCCCTGCATGTCCTGCTCGAACAGCTTTTCGATCGGCGAAACCGCAAAGGTATCGCAGTCGAGATAGATCACCCGTTCGATTCCGGCCGGCAGGATGGCGTCGATGAGCAGGCGGGCATACATCACCGTGTGCAGGCGCTTGTCGACCGGCAGGTTGCGGCAGACCTCATTGAAGCGGGCGTTCTGGGAAAGCTCGTAATGATTGACGGTAACGGAGAACTCAGTGCGCAGGTTCTCGAAGTCGGGCAGCCGCTCGGGCCGCAAGCCGTCGTGGAGCAGGTGAAACACCAGGTCGCGCCGCGTCGTGCACAGACAGATCGAGCGCGCCACGGCAAAGGCCGGCGCCCAGAAATTGTCGTCAAAGGTCAGAACGATATGGATCGGGCCGGACACAGAGATTTTGGCGCACTCCCAAGGATCAGCAGCGGGTCTTACCACAAACTCGGCCAAGGCCAAGCCAGCGCTGCGGATTTGACTGGCGGCAGACGGGACGGGGCGCTATCACCGCCGCCGTGACCATCAACGATCCCGCCTTTTCGCCCTCCCTCCACCGCCGGAGCCGGATCCAGCAGATGAGACTGACCGTGTTGGGCGGCACTGCATCCGCCATCGGCTGGGGCGTGCTGTTCGTGGCTCTGGTGGTGTCGCCGATCCTGGGAAGCGCCAGCAGCGTGTTCGCCCTGGCGCTGACGCTGTGCCTCACCCCGGTGCTGGTGCAACCGGGCGCACTGGCAAAACTGCTCGATGCGCCCGCTCAGCTGGTCTTTGCCGGCGTGGTCGCAGTGCTGACAACGAGCTACGCGATCACCGCCCGCGAGGCCACCGACGTTCTGTTCTTTGCCAATTTTCTGGCGATGCCGCTCTCGGCAGTGCTCTATCTGATCGCCTTCGAGCGCCGTGGCGCGGGCACCGCACTGATCGTCCTGCGGCTCTGCGCCCTGGGCACTGCTGTCGGGCTGGGCTTTGCACTCTACGATGTGTTCGGGCGCGGGCTCGACCGGGCCATGGGGCTGATCGGCAATCCCAACCTGATGCCGCGCATCGCCCTGCCGCTGGGGTTTGCGGCGCTGGCGGGTGTCTTCGTCGATATGGGCTGGCGACGCTGGCTCTATTGCCTGGCGCCGGTCGCGGCGATTGCGACGACATTTCTCTGCGGGTCGCGCGGCGCATTCCTGGCCATTCCGCCGATGGCGCTGCTGGCGGCGATTTTTCTGTGGCAGAATACCGCCACGCGCGCCTTCGTGACCGTGGGCGCGCTGCTCTGCGTTGCCGGCGCTGCGGCAGGGGCCATCTATCTTGGCCCCTCGATCTTCGATCGCTTTGCCGGCATTGCACAGGTCGTGGGCGACGTGCTGCAGAGCGGGCGCGCCGGAGCCGACGGCTCCACCCAGGAACGCCTCGTCATGTATGCCACGGGCTTTGAGGCATTCCAGCGCGCGCCCTGGCTGGGCTGGGGCTGGGCCAATCTGGGCAATATTGCCGCCGAGCTGAACCCGGACGTCTTTGCCAGCCAGGCGGGGACCGCCTTCATGTATCATAGCGATGCGGTCAATTTTGCCGTCGCTGGGGGCGTCGTAGGGCTCGCTGCGCTGGCCGCGCTGTTGCTCGCGCCGGTGCTCGGTGCAGGGCGGGCGCCGCGCGACAGCTTTTTCGCCGCGCGGCTCTATATCTGCCTCGTCCTCAGCGTCGGCTTTGCGATCTTCGGGATCACCGATTCGACGCTGGGCTATGACGCGCCGACGACACTTTATGCGTTCCTGACGGCCATGGTGCTCGGCGGGTTCCGCCACCCGACGGTCCCGACGGCCTGAGGGCCCGTTGCCCGGTATGGGGCGGCAGTGCTAAACCGCCGCCATGTCCGACCCCTTCGCACTTGAGCCGCTTTCGAGCCCACCTCCCATCAAGGTGCTGGCCTTCTACAAGTTTGCCGATCTGCCCGATTGCGTCGGCCTGAAAACGGATCTCGCCGCGTTTTGCTGCGCCAGCAAGATCCGCGGTACGTTCATTATCGCACCGGAGGGGCTGAACGGCACCGTCGCCGGCACGGCAGCGGCGATCGACGACCTGCTCGGCTATCTCTATGGCGGCCCGTTCGGCACGCGACTCCATCATGCCGAAGCCAAGATCTCGTTTGCGGCCGAAATGCCGTTCCTGCGCATGAAGGTGCGGCTCAAGCCCGAAATCGTGACACTGCGCGCGCCCGAGGCCAACCCGGCCCTGCAGGTCGGCACCTATGTCGAGCCGGGTGACTGGGACGCGGTGATCGGCGGCAACGACGTCACGCTGATCGATACCCGCAACAGCTACGAGGCCGCCATCGGCACCTTTCGCGGGGCGATCGACCCGGGAACGACGAGCTTTACCGAGTTCAAGGACTATGTCGCGGCGCACCTTGATCCCAAGCGTGACAAGAAGGTCGCGATGTTCTGCACCGGCGGCATCCGCTGCGAGAAGGCTTCGAGTTACCTGCTCAGTCAGGGCTTCGAACAGGTGTTTCATCTCAAGGGCGGCATTCTCAAATATCTTGAGGTGGTGCCGCAGGCCAAAAGCAGCTTTGACGGCGAGTGCTTCGTGTTCGACGAGCGCGTCTCGGTCGGGCACGGGCTTGTCCAGGGCGAGGCCAGGCTCTGCCGCGCCTGCCGCACGCCGATGCGGCCCGAGGCGCTGCAGGATGGCATCTGCGCCGTGTGTGCACAGGCCGGCCGCAGCGCCAGTGCCCTCGAGCGCGAACGACAGATGACCCTCGCCAGGGCGCGCGGCCAGACGCATCTGGGCGAAGACGCCGCCGAAACGGCGGCCCGCAACAAGGCGCGCAAACTCGAACTGCGCGAGCGCTCCCGCGGCTGACGCGTTCCATGCGGATGGTCGCATCAGACTTTTCAATGTGATCGGCGAATACTAGGGTGAACTCGCCATTCGCATAAGAGTCGCCTATCATGGATCTCGACCAGATCAAGACGTTCGACCGGATCGCGCAGGATCTCAGCTTCACCAAGGCCGCAGCGCGGCTCAATGTGACGCAGGCGACGGTTTCAATGCGGATGCGGGCGCTCGAAGAGCTGCTGGGCGTTCCCCTGTTCCATCGCGGCCGCAAGGTGACGCTGACCGACCAGGGCATGACCTTCCTGCCCTATGCCCGCCGCATCCTCTCGACCGCGCAGGAGGCCCGCGAAGCGCTGCGGCGGGCTGATCGCGGCCGGATCACACTGGCCTGCCTGCGCAGCCTGGTTTCTCCGCTGGTCACCGACTCCCTGGTGCGCTTCCAGGACCGGCACCCGGGAATTGATGTCATCGTCTACGAGGGCCAGCATCGGCACCTGACTGCCATGCTGCATGACCGGCAGGCCGAACTGGGGATCGTCGCCTGGCCCAATCTCGATCCGTTGGTGCAGGACCTCGAGCCGCTGGTGGTGATGCGCGAGGCCGCGCCGCTGGTGATCGCGCCAGAGATCGCCCGGCAGTTGCCGAAGGACTATGCGATCGCCGACGTGCTGGCGCTGGTGCCGCGCGTCATTGCACTGCGCTGGTGGCAGGTCGACCCAGACGGTGCCGCTGCTCTGGCGCAACGGGCGGCCACTTGCGTCGAACTGCCGACCGGGCCGGCGCGTCGGCTGGTAATCAAGGGCGCTGGTTTCGGGGTGTTCGTGCGCTCGGCGATCATCGATGATCTCGACGAGGGCCGTCTGGTGGAAATCCAGCCGGTGGATTTCGAGCCCCTGCACCGCGACACGGCCCTGGTCACCCTGACGCCGTCGGCGCTGGACCGGCCGATCGTGCGCGATTTTGCCAACGAGATCGCGCTGGAATGCGCGCGGGTTGGAACGATCATCGAGAACCGCATCGGATCGGAGCGCCCGGCTCCATGATCGAAACCGTCGACCTTCCCGAACTGGTCGCCATCGGCTTGCTGGTCGAGGGAGAGCAGATCGATGAGCTGGTGCGCGCCGCCTGGCCGCGCCTGTTCGAACGCGATACGGGCGCCAGCGCCTTCCTGCGCGCCGGTCTGCTGCCCGAGGGCGGCAGGCAGCGGGCGCTTGTCGGCTTTCTCGCGGCCCGCAAGACCGAACGTCCGGACGGGATGACACGCATCGAGATTCCGGCGCAGCGCTATGTGCGACTGGTGCATGACGGTGGCCCCGGCACCATTCGTGCCGCCTTCGAGCACATGGGTCAGTATGCGCGGGTGCACGGCCTCGTCGCCACCGCGTCTACGCTCGATTTCGGCTATCTGCCGGGCCTGCCCGACACCCGGCACGAGCTGCACCTGGCGCTCGCGCCGTCTGTCGCGCGTCTGGGCTGAGCTATCGCGGCTTGGCGTTCCGCATCCGGATCATGGAAAACTGCAAGCCAGACGCCTGTCGAAGCGGTCACTGACGTGAAACAGCGCGTTCAATCAAAGCTCAGACGCGACAGCTGCTGCCCCGACGCATCGAAATTGGCCGCGTCGAGCCAGCGCTCGAAGCCCGCACGGCGGAGTGACCATTCGTAGTCGAGCATGGAGAACCAAGCCGTATCGCGGCTCTCGCCCTTGACGATCATGTGCTGGCGAAAAAGCCCCTCGAAGGTGAAGCCGAAACGCTGCGCCGCGCTCTTGCTGGGTTCGTTGCGATTGTTGCACTTCCATTCGAAGCGGCGGTAGCCGAGATCGTCGAAAAGGTGCCGCGCAAACAGATAGAGTGCTTCCGTCGCCACGCGGGTACGGGCAATGGCCGGTCCCCAATAGACATAGCCGATCTCGATGACACCGTGCCGGGGTTCGATGCGCATCATCTGCTGCCACCCACCGGCGCGGCCGGTTGCCTTGTCGATGACCGCAAAGACGATCGGATCGGCGAGACCCTGTTGCGATACGATCCAGTCGCGCAACGCGGCGCGCGAAGTGAACGGATAGGAGGGCAGATAGGCAAAGCGTGCCACCGCGTCCGGAATATCGACCGCATCGAACAGTTCTTCGGCGTGTTCGAGGCCAAGCGGTTCGAGCCGCGTGTAGTGCCCGTCCAGCACCTGGCGGGTCGGGTGGGGCGCAGGACTGGGCCCGGTCATGGGGCGCCGCCCTTGATGGCGGCCAGACCTTCGCGATAGGTGGGATAGAGCAGCTCGATCCCCAGCGCGTCGCGAATGGCACGGTTGGAGACGCGCTTGTTGTCCGAATAGAAGCTGCGGGCCATCTCGCTCATCGGCGCGGTCTCGAACGGGATTTCGGGCGGCGGTACGACGCCCAGCAGGTGCGCGGCGTGCGTCACAAGATCCTGCGGCGGCGCCGGCTCGTTGTCGCAGAGGTTGAAGATTCCGGCAAGGCGGCGCTCGGCCGCCAGTGCGGTGATGCGGCCGATATCCTCGACATGGATCCGGTTGAACACCTGGCCCGGCTTGACGATGCGCCGGGCAGTGCCGTCGCGCAGCTTGTCAAAGGTCGAGCGGCCCGGACCATAGATACCGGCGATGCGCAGGATCAGCAGCGGCACGCCACGCGACGCGGCATAGTCGCGCCACTGCGCTTCGACCTCGACGCGAAAGCGTGAGCGGGTATTGATCGGGTTGGTCGTCGCGGTTTCATCGATCCAGGCGCCGCCGAAATCGCCATAGACGCCGACCGTCGAATAGTAGCAAAGCCACTGCAGGTTCGGCGCCCGGTCAAGGGTCGGGCGATAGAGATTGAGAACGGCATCGCCGTGTTCGTCGGGTGGAATGGACTGGATGACATGCGTAGCAGCGCGCAGGTCGGCCTCCAGCGTCGGCCCAAGCTGTACACCGTCGAACCTATGGAGGCGGAAGGGGCTGTCGCCAGATTCGCCGCTGCGGGTGGTGCCGGAGATCGGGGCAGCGGCATCGATCAACTGGTGCACCGCACGGGCTGAGGCGAGTGAGGAATAGCCCATGCCGAAGAAGAATACGTTCATTGCGTCCTAACCTGCTCAGGCCGGCGCAATCTCCGCCTGCCATTCCGACCGGACGTCCATGTCAACTTCAGCTTCGAAAAAGGCAAGCGCCAAAGCGGCTGCCCGTTCGGGCGCGACAAGCCGCCGCGTCGCCCAGACGGCAGCGCCACGAATAAGCGGTTCGGGGTCGGCAAGCCGGGCTTCGGCAAGCGGCGCCAGATCGGCGTCACCTGAATTGCCCAGGGCGATCAGCACATTGCGCAAAAAGCGTGCATGGCCCAGCCGCTTGACCGGCGAGCCGGCAAAAAGCGTCCGGAACGCCGCATCGTCCAGCTGGACGAGATCTGCCAGCGCGGGCGCCCGCAGGTCGTCGCGCGCCTGCAGCTTGATCTCGTTCGTCACGCTTGCGAACTTGTTCCATGGGCAGACAGCGAGACAGTCGTCGCAGCCATAGATGCGGTTACCCATGGCGGCCCTGAACTCCCCAGGGATCGGCCCCTGGTGTTCGATGTTGAGGTAAGCCAGGCACCGGCGCGCGTCGAGCTGGAACGGCGCCGGGAAGGCATTGGTGGGGCAGATTTCGAGGCAGCGCCGGCAGCTGCCGCAGCTTTCCTCGTGCGCTTTGTCGACCGGCAGTTCGATGTCAGTGAGAATGGCGCCCAGGAACAGCCACGAGCCGAATTCGCGACTGACCAGCACCGTGTGCTTGCCCTGCCAGCCGATGCCGGCCGCCTGAGCCAGGGGTTTTTCCATCAGCGGGGCAGTGTCGACAAACACCTTCACGGCGCCGCCGGTGCGACGCGACAACAGCCCCGCCAGATCCTTCAGTCGCCCCTTGATCAGGTCATGATAGTCGCGATTGCGGGCATAGACCGAGATGTTGCCGATCTGCCGATCGGCCAGTTGTGCCAGCGGGTCGGTATCCGGGCCGTAATTGACGCCCAGCATGATGACCGACTTTGCCTCTGGCCAAAGGGCTTGCGGGGCGCTGCGGCGCCCGGCCGTCTCGACCATCCACGCCATGTCGCCATGCCAGCCGCGCGCCAACGCCTCGCCGAGCTTTGCCGGCAGGTCCGGCCGCGCATCGGCCGCGGCTATGCCGAAGGCGTCAAAGCCCAGCGATTGGGCGCGGGCACGTAGTTCGGCAATGAGGCGCTCGCCGTTACTTGCCTGCAATGTCCTGTTCCATGAGTAGACGGATATAGCGGGTGTAGGGCAGTCCGCGTGCTTTTGCCCTTTGCTTGACGGCGTCGAGCAGAGGCTGCGGTACGCGCATATTGACCTGTGCTGCCTTCTTTCCGAACTCGAAGGGCAGGCGCTTGAACTGCGACAGATCAAGATCGGAGAGATCCTGCATCAAGAGGGCCTCCGCTTCCTCGTCAGTCGTCATCGCCGGAACCCTGCGTTCGCCAGAATTGGTCATATCTCTTTGCCTCCTTGCGATGCATGTAGCGGGCGCTGATGGGTCTGGCCAAACGCTGGCCATCCTGCTCCCTGATGGTGAAGGCGACAAATACCGCCCGACCGGCACGTGTCTTGCCGATTGCCAGCAAGCGTGGCTCGACATGCGAGTGTCGTTCGTCGGGGACATAATAGGGCTCGCCCTCGAACACCTCACTTATCTCGGCCAACGATACGCCATGCGCCTGGCACTTGGTCAGGTTGCCATCGTCCCATTGCATGCCGGAAGGCGACTGCAAGATGCCACGCCTTCAATCACCTTTGTAGGCAATTGTATATACATTTGCATCCCGCGTCAAAAATCGAGGTCGGCGTAGCCCTTGGCGGCCGGCATCCCGGCGATGCGATCGTTGAGCAGGGTGCGAAAGGCCGGGCGCGACTTGATGCGCGCATACCATTGGCGCGTTTCCACCGAGGTATCCCAGGCGACATCGCCCAGGTAGTCGAGGCAAGAGAGGTGTGCCGCCAGGGCGAAATCGGTCAGCGTCATCGTCTCGCCGGCGATCCACTGGCGTGTGGCGAACACCCAGTTGAAATAGAGCATGTGCTCGACAAGGTTGGCCTTGGCGACGCGGAGGACGCCCGGCTCGGGCGTGGCGCCGCGCTTGTCGCGCTTGACGATTTTTTCCTCGATGACATAGCGCGTCACTTCATCGTTGAACTTGATCAGCACCCACTCGAGCAACCGCCACATTTCGGCGCGCTCACCCGAACTGGCTGGAAACAGACCGGCGACGGCCGTGGGCGCATAGCGTTCCTCGAGCGCATGGATAGCGCCCAGCACCCCCACCACCGGCGCTTCGCCGTCGTCGAGCAAAATGCAGCCGGTCGCAGCCGGGTTGATCTCGAGCAGCGCCGGGTCGCGGGCCCAGGGTTTGATGTCATCGAGGTCCAGCGGCACCCCATATTCGGCGCAGATCAGCCGGATCAGTCGCGATGCGGGGTCGAGGCGGTGTTGCAGCAGCCTGGGCATAAGGTCGGTGATCCTTGGCGCGCCTGGCCAATTCGAGCTACAAGCGGCGCGCTTCATGACGCTTTGGATTGACTAGGGGATCAGATGAACGCCGATCAAGGTCTTTTTGTGCCACTGCTGCTGGGGATTATTGAGGGGGTTACCGAATTCCTCCCGGTTTCCTCCACCGGGCACATCCTGCTGATGGGCCACTTCCTCGGCTTTGACAGCCCCGGGCGGGTTTTCGAAGTGATGATCCAGCTCGGCGCCATCCTGGCGATTGCCGTGCTCTACTTCCAGCGGCTGCTCGGCATCGCCCGCGATGCGATCGCCCGCAAGCCGGGCGCGTTGCGCTTCATTCTGGGCGTGTTTCTCGCTTCGGCGCCGGCTGCCATCGCGGGCGTGCTGCTGCACGACTTCATCAAGACAGTGATCTACGAGACCCCGATCGTGATCTGCGTGATGCTGATCCTGGGCGGCATCGTGCTGCTCTATGTCGACCAGCTCAAGCTCGAGCCGAAATATACCGACATCTACAACTACCCGCCGCTGCTCTGCCTCTATATCGGCCTGTTCCAGATGCTGGCGCTGGTGCCGGGCGTGTCGCGCTCGGGCGCCACCATCGTGGGATCGCTGCTCTTGGGCACCGACAAGCGCTCGGCGGCCGAATTCACCTTCTTTATCGCCATGCCGATCATGGGCGGCGCCTTCGCCTATGACTTCTGGAAGAGCAAGGACCTGATCACCAGCGAGTTGGGAATCGGCATCGCCATCGGCTTTGCCGCTGCGTTCGTCACCGCATTCTTCGTGGTGCGCTACCTGCTCGACTTCATCTCGCGCAACGGCTTTGCCGTGTTTGCCTATTGGCGCATCTTCGTCGGCGCGCTGGGCCTCTGGGGCCTCTTGCTGTTCAAGTAGGCGTCACGGACTGAATTTCGGCGGCGGGGCCCCGACCAGGGGCGCCTGTCGACGACTGGACGTGTCAGACCGGCTGGCGGTCGAACTGCCCGTTTTTGCGGAAGCGCCAGAGATAGCTGGGCAGGATGGCATCGAGCGGCGTCGGCGTGATGCCGAACGCAGCCAGCCCGCGCCCCTCGTGGATCGCCGCGTCGGACACCACATTGTCCTTTTCGAGCAGATCGACCTGATCGGAAGTCAGCAGCGGGTCGAAGGGCAGAAGGGCAAACGGCAGGGCCATCAGCTTGGCGATGGCGGTGGGCACCGGGATCAGCGGGTTGTGGCGCTGCGTCTCCTGCAGCACCCGTTCGACGATCTGTCGGTGCGTGAGCACTTCCGGCCCGCCAATTTCATAGATCGTGCCGGTCTTGACCTTACCCTCGATGGCTGCCAGCAGCGCCTCGGCAGCGTCGCCCACATAGATCGGCTGGAACCGGCTCTTGCCCCCGATCAGCGGCAGCACGGGAAAGAGCCGCGCCAGGCCCGCATGCATGTTGAAAAAGTCGTCGCCCGGGCCGAACAGGATCGAGGGCCGGATGATCACGGCCTGCGGAAACGCGGCGAGCACGTCGGCTTCGCCCAGCGCCTTGGAGCGGGCATAGCCGCTGCCGCTGGCCTCGTCGGCGCCGATGGCCGACAGATGCACCAGCACCTCGGCCCCGGCGCGGCTGGCGGCCTCGGCCACGGTTCTGGCACCCATGGTCTGGACGGCTCGGAACTGCTGCTGGCCGCGTTCGAACCGGATCCCCACCAGGTTGACCACGATGGCGCTGCCCTTGACGGCGCGCATCACCGAATCGGCGTTGCGGATATTGGCCTGGATGGGCTGGATCTGTCCCACTGCCCCGAGCGGCTTGAGGTGGCCAGCCAGGTCCGGCCGACGGACCGCGACGCGGATGCGATACCCCTGCCGCGCCAGAAGCTGCACCAGCTGGGTCCCCAGAAAGCCCGATCCACCGAAGATTGTGACCAGTGTGTTGGCGCGATCCATGATGGGCGAGGTCTCCGAAATCGTGAGGCGAAACTGATCGCCGCTTCTAGCGCGCGCGGCCATCGCGTGTCGAGGCGGCACTTGGTCCCTTCGACCGCTGTTCGCTTTCCGTTCGGCATCGAGAATGCGGAAACTGCATGTCCGAGCCGAACCGCCCCCGGCCCAGTCCTATGGGGTCGGCCCTTTATCTGTCGCCGCGACGGCGCTCTGCCGCCCGACCGCGCCATCAGTGCGCCCCCGCACGACGCCGCGACGCGACACACCCCAAATCGCCGTTGACAGGCTCCTGCCCATGCCCTAGGGAACGGCGCCCATCGGTTTGCCCTGGTGGCGGAATTGGTAGACGCGCACGGTTCAGGTCCGTGTGTTTAACGACGTGGAGGTTCGAGTCCTCTCCAGGGCACCATCGCTTTCCGCGAGCCGATCGGCTCGGCGCTGGACGCCCTGCGGCTTTGCCTCGAAATTCCCGGTTGTACAGAAACCCAGCGCCATCCGGCCGCCGGCTTTGTCATGCGCTGCCTGCGCGTGGCTACTGGCAGAGCTCCGCCAGGGCATCGGGATTGAGCAGGTCGATATGGCTGATCGAGCGCAGGCGGATCAGGCCCTGGTCCTTGAAGATGCGAAGGATGCGCGACACCGTTTCGAAGGTGAGCCCGAGATAGTCGGCAATGTCGTTGCGCGGCATGGCCAGGTGCACGCGCCGGTCGTCCCCCTGGCGCTCGGCGAGATCGAGCAGCAGTGAGGCCACGCGCTCGTTGGCGGTCAGGCGACCCAGCACGATCAGGTGGTTCTGGGTGCGCGACAGGCTCTTGAGGGCGAGCAGCAGCAGGCTGCTGGTCGGCTCCTGGCCCAGGCTGGGGCGCAGCACACGGATGCCGGCGCCTTCCACACTTTCGGCATAGGATTCGTGCTCGCTGCCCGCCTCGAAGCCGAACACGTCGCCGGCGACATGGAAGGCGACGATCTGGCGCCGTCCGTCGGCGGTCAGCCGACAGATCCGCACCGTGCCGAACTCGATGAAGTAGAGGGCGCCGGCAGCGTCGCCCAGATTGTAGATGGTGGCCTCGGCGGCATAGAGGGTGATGGCCGCCGGATGCATGGCAGAGAGCAAGGCGGACGTCTCGGCGTGCGGCTGGAGCGGCGTGGGAGCCGCGGCGACCCGAAATGTCGGCTGGATGTGCATGTGACCTGTGCCCTCTTCTGAGATGTCGAAGATGACGCAGTCGGCGCCCTGCGCCTATTCGGGTCGCAGTCTTAGGAAGGTTACTTAGGTTCTCTGCGGATCAGACGGCGACCGAGTGCCGTCCTGCGCCACCGGCCAGATAGGTGTCGAAGGTCGAGGCGATGGAGCGGACGAAGGGGCGGCCGCGTTCGGTCACCGCATAGGTGGCGCCGTCGAAGCGCACCAGGTCGTCGCCGTCGCACAGGGCGGAATAGCGCATTTCCTGGAGCACCTGATCGGCCTGCGGGCCAAACCGATCGACCAGTTCGTCGAGCGGTACGGCAAAATCGCACATCAGCCGCTCGATGACCCAGCTGCGCAGCCGGTCGTCGGCGTCCAGCGCGATGCCGCGGGCCACGGCCAGGCCGTGGCTGGTGACGGTGCGGAGGTATTCGCCGGTCGCGGTGACGTTCTGCACATAGCCTTGCGGCAGGTTGCTGATGGCCGAGGCACCAAAGCCGAGCAGCGCCGGGGCGCGATCGGTGGTGTAGCCCTGAAAATTTCGATGCAGCGTACCCGTGCGGGCAGCAATGGCGAGGCTGTCGTCGGGGCGCCCGAAATGGTCGATGCCGATCACCTCATAGCCGGCTGCCACGATGCGGGCCGCAGCCACCTGCGACTGGCGGAAGCGTTCGGCGACCCCGGGAAGCGCCGCTTCGTTGATCATCTTCTGGTGGGTCTTCATCCAGGGCACATGCGCATAGCCGAACAGCGCCAGACGGTCCGGATTGAGGCTGAGGGCCAGCTCGATGGTGCGTTCGATGGTCTCGATGGTCTGGTAGGGCAAGCCGTAGAGCACATCGAGATTGATTGAGGACACGCCACGGCGGCGCATGCCTTCAACCACGGCGCGGGTCGCCTCAAAGCTCTGCGGGCGGTTGATGGCCGTCTGCACCCGCGGGTCGAAATCCTGCACGCCGATGCTGATGCGATTGACGCCGGCGGCCGCAAAGGCGTCGTAGCGGTCCTCGGTCATGTCGTTGGGATCGATCTCGATGCTGAATTCGAGGTCCGCCGAGATCGCAAAATTGGACCGCACATGGGCGGCCAGCGCGACCAGGTCGTCTGGTCGGAGCATGGAGGGCGAGCCGCCGCCCAGGTGCAGCGCCGTCACATGACCGCGCCCGGCCAGATGCCCGGCGACCGTGGCGATTTCGCGATGCAGCACGGGCAGGTAGGCAGCGATCGGGTCGTAGCGCAGCACCTGCTTGGTGTGGCAGCCGCAGAACCAGCACAGCCGGTCGCAGAACGGCACATGGGCATAGAGTGAGAGTGGCGTCGAGGCAGGCAGGTCCTTCAGCCAATCGACATAGGTGGCGTTCTGCACGCCAGTGTGAAAGTGTGGGGCTGTCGGATAGCTGGTGTAGCGCGGCACCGGCTTGGCATAACGGCGGATGAGTTCGTCGGTCATGTCTGGTGCAACCTCTCGCGCTTGAGATACAATATTTTGCGTCCGGCTCTTTGATCAGGATCAAGTCGGACATCCTCGACCGTGCCAAAACAGGCCACCTACTTGCGGGGGAAAATTATGGAACTTCAAAGCGTAAAGGCGGCTGTGCCGCATCATTGCCAAGGCTGCCAGGTTCGACATCACGGCATCTGCGCCGTGCTCAATGCCGCCGAACTGCTGCAGCTCTCGGACCATTCCCGACACACCTTTCACGAGGCCGGCGACGCGCTCACCATGGAGAGCGACGAAGTCACCGGCTATGCGAATGTGGTCGAAGGGGTGATCAAGCTGTCACGGGTGCTGCGCGACGGACGCCAGCAGCTGGTCGGGCTGCAATTTTCGTCCGATTTGCTCGGTCGGCTGTTTGCCAGCGAAAGCCCGATCACCGCCGAAGCGGCCTCGAGCGTCGAACTCTGCCGCATGCCCAGGGCGGTGCTCGAAAATCTGGTGGCCAACAGCCCGGAACTCAAGCAGCGGCTGCTGGACCAGGCCCTGCTCGATCTCGACCAGGCGCGCGAGTGGATGGTGACGCTGGGGCGCAAGACCGCCTCGGAACGCGTGGCGAGCCTGCTGCTGCTGATCGCTGCCCGCAGTATTGGCCGCGAGACGCCGCTGGCGGGTCGCGTGACGTTCGATCTGCCGCTGGTGCGCGCCGACATGGCCGATTTCCTCGGGCTGACCATCGAGACGGTGTCGCGCCAGATCAGCAAGCTGCGCAATGAAGAGATCATCGAGATCACCGGTCACCGCCATGTGGTGGTGCCTGATATCGAACGGCTGAAGCGTCGGGCGGGCTGAGCCCCGTCCCTCAGCGGTCGTCGTCGTCGAGAATGCGCTGGCTGGCGCCCTCGAGATCGTCATACTGGCCCGAGCGCAACGCCCAGAGGAAAGCGGCGAGGGCCAGCAGGCCGAGGGCGACGGCAATCGGAATCAGGAGCAGCAGGCCGGTCATGCCGGGCGCTCCGAGAGCGCGCGTGATGCAGCCGCCGCCGTCGTGCGCGGGCGGCGCCCGTCAAGCCTGAGCCGCAGCGCATTGAGCACCACGATCAGCGACGAGCTCGACATGGCCACGGCGGCGATCAGCGGGGTGACCTGCCCCAGCACTGCCAGGGGCACGGCGATGGCATTGTAGCCGATGGCGATCACCAGGTTTTCGCGCACGATGGCCGCGGCGCGGCGCGCCGTGGTGATCACGAAGGGCACGGCGCCGAGGTCGGTGCCGGTAAAGACGAAGTCGGCGGCGTTACGACCGATATCGGCGGCCGTGGTCGGGGCCATCGATACATGGGCCGCGCGCAGGGCCGGCGCATCGTTGATGCCGTCGCCGATCATCATGGTATGGCCGACCGAGACGGCCGCCACCTTCTGTTCGGGCAGAAGGCCGCCCTGCGCATCGGCTATGCCGGTGGCCGCAGCGACAGCGGCGACGGCCGCGGGACGATCGCCCGACAGCAGCGCGACGGGCAGCCCCAGGCCGCGCAGCGCGGCGACGGTTGCCGGTGCATCGGGACGCAGCTGGTCGTCGAAGCGGTAGAGGGCCGCGACGGCTCCGTTGCGGGTCAACCAGACCTCCGAGCGCGGCGACGCCTGTTCGGGCGCCACGCCGCACCAGGCGGCACTGCCCAGCCGCCAGACCGTGGTGCCATCGATGCCTTCGACGCCAAGTCCGGGCACTTCGCGCAGTTCCCCGACAAAGCGCAGCGGCATGTCGACCGAATCCGCCAGTGCCCGCGACAACGGGTGCGTGCTGGCCGCTGCCAGTGCCGCAGCCACCCGACCCGCCTCGGGGATCTGGAGATGCTGCTCGACCACGCGCGGCCGGCCCAGGGTGAGCGTGCCGGTCTTGTCGAAGGCGACGCGGTCGGCCTCGGCGGCGCGCTCGAGTGCCGCGCCGTCCTTCATCAGGATGCCGCGCTCGAACAGCCGTCCGGCGGTGACCACGTGCACGATGGGCACGGCCAGCGCCAAGGCACAGGGACAGGTGATGATCAGCACGGCGACGGCATTGAGCAGGGCTACATGCCAATCCCCACCCAGCAGCCCCCAGGCCGCGAAAGTGGTGAAGGCGACCGTGTGCACAACCGGTGCGTAGACAGCCGCGACGCGATCGGCGATGCGGCGGGGCCGGGTGCGGGCATTCTCGGCCGCATCGATCATGCCGGCCATGCGCGAGAGGAACGAATCGGTCGAGGCCTTTTCGACCCGGAGCTGCAGCAGCGCCCCCAGATTGGCAGCGCCGGCCACCGCGACGTCGCCCTGAGCGATCGCGTGTGGCGCCGATTCGCCCGTGATGATCGAATAGTCAAAGACTGCGCCGGCGCCGAGCACCGTGGCGTCGACGGGCACGCGCTCGCCCGCCTTGAGTTCGATCAGCATGCCGGGCGTCAATTCGTCGAGCGGCACATATTCGCGGCGCCCGTCGTCGAGCAGGCGCGTCGCCCCGCGCGGCTGCAGCCGTGCCAGGTTGGTGATGGCACTGCGGGCCCGCTCGCGCATCATGTGGTCGAGAGTCCGCCCGGCGAGCAGGAAAAACAGCAGCGTGGCCGAGGCGTCGAAATAGGCGTGCTCCCCCGAGCGCAACGTTTCGAACAGACTGAGCAGGGTCGCCAGGATCACGCCGATCGAAATGGGCACATCCATGTTGGTCTTGCCCACCGACACGGCCCGCCAGGCCGAGCGGAAGAACAGTCGGCCAGAATAGGCGATCGCCGGCAGAGCGATGATGGCCGAGATCCAGTGGAAGAGGTCGCGCGTGGCGTCGTCGGCGCCGGACCAGACCGAGACCGAAAACAGCATGATGTTGCCGGCCGCGAACCCGGCCACGCCGAGCGCCTTGACCAGTTCGGCCAGCACCGGGTCGCCGCTCTCGTCCTGGCTGGGGTCGAGCACATAGGTGTGGTAGCCACTGGCGCGGATCACCGGGGCCAGCTCGGCTGGCGCGCCGCGGTCCGGATCAAAGACCACGCGGACACGGCGGCGGGTCAGGTTGACGCGCGCCGAGCGCACCATGGGCAATGCCGCCAGTCCCGTCTCGATCGAGCGGATGCAGGCGGCGCAATGGGCGTCGGGCACGGCGAATTCGAGCTGTCGCGTGCCGTCGCCGAGCCGGCGGCTGAGAGCCAGGAGGGCGGCGCTGTCGGTTTCGATGCTGCCCGCCTCGACATCGATGACGGCGTGCTCGCCAGGGACGCAGCAGGTCATTTCACTCGCCCCTGACGCTGAACCGTTCGTAAAGGTCGTAGGGACCGAGCACCGTATCGGCAGCAACCACATGGGCGTCCCACAGGCCCGTATCGAGCGCCAGGCGGGCGCTGTAGCTGCCATCGGCGGCCTGGACCAGCGGCAGGCTCTGGTCGTCGTGCCCACCCACCGGACGCGTCACCTTGAGGGTGACCTCGGCCAGATCGACGGGCTTTCCGGCCGCCTGGGTGACACGCAGGGTGATGGTGCCGTCGGCATAGGTCAGTGTCGAGGTCCAGCCGGCGGCCAGCTGCGTCTCGCGGGCCACGCGCCGGGTCTCGAACTGCTGGCTGGCAACATAGGAATTGTCCACCACCAGTCCAGTCCAGCTGGTTGAGGACAGAACGGCCATACCGATATTGACCGAGATGACCACGCCGAAAAAGCCGCCGATCAGCATCCACATGTGGCGCCCGGTAAATTCCGGCGAGGTGGTCTTGGCGCTGCTCATTTGTCGGTCTCCGGGACTTCAAAAGTGGTTTCGGCCGTGCTCGTGGCGGTCCCATCTGGCGTGCTGATCGTGATGGTGAAGCGGGTCTTCTGCTCCGGCCGGGCCTCTGGCGAGGTTTTCACATACAGCCGCACTGGCATCACCTTGTCCGGATCGAGCTCGAAGTCCAGCGTTTCGGCCACGGTCTCGCCGCCATCGGCCAACGACAGCTCGGCGCCGGGCAGGCCATCAATGCTCAGTCGAACCGTGCGCGGCACGGGCGTCATGTTGAGGATCTTGACGTCATAGCCATTGCGGACCGAGCCGTCGCGCAGCTCCACATAGAGCGGATTGCGGTCGTGCAGCACGTTGAGCGCCAGCGGCGAGCGCAGCGACAGCACGGTCAGCATGGCAAGGCCAATGACGGCCCAGACCAGGAAATAGGCGATGGTCCGGGGCCGGATGATCGAGCGCCAGTTGGTGTGCCGGATGGTGTCGACGAGCTTGCCGGTAACGCTGTCGCGCACGTTGGCCGGCGAGATCATGCGGCCTTGGCCGATGGCCAGGTTCATGTTGGCATTGTAGTCGTTCAGCGTGACATAGGAGATCAGGCCTCGCTCCTTGCCCAGCTTGTCCATCACGTCGTCGCAGGCGTCGATGCACAGTGCGCAGGTGATGCATTCGAGCTGCTGGCCGTCGCGGATGTCGATGCCCATCGGGCAGACCACGACGCAGGCATTGCAGTCCACGCAGTCCCCGACCGGACGCCCCTCGGCAGCTGCCTTCTTGGAATGACGGTTACGCGGCTCGCCGCGCCAATCGTTATAGGTGACGGTGAGCGAATTCTCGTCGAGCATGGCGCCCTGGATGCGCGGCCAGGGGCACATATAGGTGCAGACCTGTTCGCGCATCAGGCCGCCGAACACGTATGTGGTCGCCGTCAGGATGGCGATCGTGGCGTAGGCGACAAAGGGCGCCTGGAAGGTGAAGACGGTGCTGAGCAGCGTGGGTGCGTCGGCAAAATAGAAGATCCAGGCGCCACCGGTGGACACACCGATCAGAACCCAGATGATGTGCTTGCTGATGCGCTTGAGCAGCTTGTCCAAGCTCCAGGGCGCCGCATCAAGCTTGATGCGGGCATTGCGATCGCCCTCAATGGCGCGCTCGACCACGAGGAAGAGGTCGACCCAGACAGTCTGCGGGCAGGTATAGCCGCACCAGGCGCGGCCGACGGTGGAGGTGATCAGGAACAAGCCGACGCCCGCCATCACCAGCATGCCGGCGACATAGTAGAATTCCTGCGGCCAGATCTCGATCATGAAAAAGTAGAAGCGCCGGTTGGCAAGGTCGACCAGCACGGCCTGATCGGGCGCGAACGGACCGCGGTCCCAGCGGATCCAGGGCGTGACGTAGTAGATGGCGAGGGTGATCAGCATCACCAGCCATTTGAACTGACGGAAGCGGCCGCTGGCCCGCTTGGGGAAGATCTTCTTGCGCGGCGCGTAGAGCGGTTGCCGCCGCTTGGGCGAGTTTACCGGCTCGACGTCATAACGTTCGGTGTCGGCACTGTCCGCAAGCATTGCACGTCTCTTTGGTCGGTCAAGTGGCAGTGTCTTCCCATGGCAGCCGCACCAACAGGTTGATCTGTGTCAAACCCGTCAAAAAGAGAAAGGGGGGCGCTTGCGGTCGCCCCCCTTCCCCACCGGCAGCGACCGTCTTACTGGCCGCCGCCAAGTCCGTGTACGTAGACCGCCAGCTGCTTGATGGCGGTATCGCCCAACCGGTCGGTCCACGAGGGCATGACGCCGTGGCGCGGGGCGGCGAGCTGCGCCTTGATGCCTTCGAGCGTGCCCTGGTAGAGCCAGACCTGATCGTTGAGCGACGGGCCGCCCAGATCGACCAGGCCTTGACCGGTTTCTCCGTGGCAGGCGGCGCAGTTCTCGGAATAGACCAGCTGGCCTTCGGGGGTCGCGACGCCGCCCTCGATATTGGAGAATGAGGCGACCTGCAGCGCGACGCTGTCGATCTGCTCGGGCGTCAGAATTTCGTCGCCGGCAAAGTTGGGCATGATGTTGTAGCGGGTGTCCGGATCGGCCGAACGCACGCCGTGGGCAATGGTCTGATGCACCTGCTCGATCGTGCCGCCCCAGATCCACTCGTCGTCATTGAGGTTGGGATAACCCACCGACCCGGTCGCGCCGGTGCCATGGCATTGCGAGCAATAGACCTTGAACAGCGATTTGCCGCCGGCCCGAGCAAAGCGCGCCAGGTTTTCATCGGCCAGGATATCGGCGACCGGGGTCTCGGCCACCTTGGCCACGAGGTCGCCCTGGGCCGCCTTGGCGGCAGCCAGATCCACGTCGAGCGTGGCGCGGCTCGAGTAGCCCAGCACGCCCGTGGTGGCCGAGGAGATCAACGGCCAGGCCGGATAGGCGATGGTGTAGCCAGCCGCGAACACGATGGTGCCGTAAAAGGTCCACAGCCACCAGCGCGGCAGCGGTGTGTTGAGCTCCTTGATGCCGTCCCATTCGTGACCGGTGGTCTGCGTGCCGGTGAGGTCGTCAATGTGTTTTTCGGTCATTTCCGGTCACTCCGGTCCAGCGGTTCGGCGTCATCGAGGGGAATGCGAGCGGCGATTTCGGCATGCGCCTTGGCGCCCGGACGCAGGATCATGAAGACGACGAACAGAAAGATCGCCATCATGTAGAGGAGGCCCCAGCTGTCGGCGAAATGCCGCATCGCGTCGTAGTGCACAGTGTCCATTTTGTGGGCTCCTCAGCGATAATTGGCCTTGGCGTCGTAGGTCGAGAAATCGACCAGCGTGCCAAGCATCTGGAGGTAGGCGACGAGCGCATCCATTTCGGTGATCTGGCTGGGATCGCCGTCAAAGTCCTCGGCGATGACCTTGCTGTAGCGGGCCATCAGCCCCGACGTGTCGGCATCGGGGGTCGCCTGTGCGACGAGGTCCTGCTGGGCATTGGCGATCGCCTCGGCACTGTAGGGCACGCCCACCATCGCACTGGCCTGCAGGTTGGCCGAGATGTTCTGGAACTCGAGCTTGGTCTGCGCCAGGAAGCCGTAGCGCGGCATGATCGACTCCGGCACCAGCGCCTGCGGATGGGTGAGATGCTCGACATGCCATTCGTCCGAGTAGCGGCCGCCGACGCGGGCCAGGTCAGGCCCGGTCCGCTTGGACCCCCACTGGAAGGGGTGGTCGTACATCGACTCCGCCGCCAGCGAGTAGTGGCCGTACCGTTCGGTTTCGTCGCGGAACGGCCGGATCATCTGGCTGTGGCAGACATAACAACCCTCGCGGATATAGATGTCGCGCCCGGCCAGCTCGAGCGGGGTGTAGGGCCGCATGCCCTCCACCTTTTCGATGGTGTTCTGGAAGTAGAACAGGGGAGCCACTTCAACGATGCCGCCGATGGAAACGACGACCAGCGAGAGCGTCAGCAGCAGGGTGGCGTTGCGTTCAATGACGCCGTGTTTGTCAAGTAGTGCCATGGTCTGTTGCTCCTATTCGGCCGGCTGCATGACGGCAGTGACGATCGGACGCTCGCCGCGGACCTTGCCGAGGATGGTCATCCAGATGTTGAAGGCCATCACCAGTCCGCCAGCCAGGTAGAGCAGGCCACCTGCGGCGCGGGCGATGTAGTACGGATGCAGGGCAGCGACCGTTTCGGCGAACGAGTAGACGAGGAAACCCTGCTCGTCATATTCGCGCCACATGAGGCCCTGGGTGATGCCGCTGACCCACATGACGGCGGCGTAGATGACGATGCCGATGGTGGCGAGCCAGAAGTGCCAGTTGACCATGCGCATCGAGTAGAGCTGCTTGCGGCCCCACAGACGCGGCACCATGAAGTAGACGGCGGCGAACGAGATCATGCCGACCCAGCCCAGGGCACCCGAGTGCACGTGGCCGATGGTCCAGTCGGTATAGTGGCTGAGCCCGTTGACCGACTTGATCGACATAACCGGACCTTCGAAGGTCGACATGCCGTAGAAGGCGACCGCGATGACCATCATGCGGATGATGGGGTCGGTACGCATCTTGTCCCAGGCGCCACGCAGCGTCATCAGGCCGTTGATCATGCCGCCCCAGCTGGGCATCCAGAGCATGACCGAAAACACCATGCCCAGCGTCTGCGCCCAGTCGGGCAGCGCGGTATAGTGCAGGTGGTGCGGACCGGCCCAGATGTAGAGGAAGATCAGCGCCCAGAAGTGGATGATCGACAGGCGGTAGCTGTAGACCGGCCGTTCGGCCTGCTTGGGCATGTAGTAGTACATCATGCCCAGGAAACCGGCGGTGAGGAAGAAGCCCACGGCGTTGTGGCCATACCACCACTGCGTCAGCGCATCCTGTACGCCCGAGAACAGCGAGTAGCTCTTGACGCCGAGAAAGCTCACCGGCAGCGCCAGATTGTTGACCACGTGCAGCATGGCAACGGTCACGATGAAGGCCAGGTAGAACCAGTTGGCGACGTAGATATGCGGTTCCTTGCGCTTGATCAGCGTGCCAAGGAACAAGATGAGATAGGCGACCCAGACCACCGTCAGCCAGAGGTCGGTGTACCACTCGGGCTCGGCATATTCGCGGCTCTGGGTGATGCCCAGCACGTAGCCGGTGGCGGCCATAACGATGAACAGCTGGTAGCCCCAGAAGACGAACCAGGCGAGGTTGTCGCTGAGCAGTCGGGCCCGCGAGGTGCGCTGCACGACATAAAAGCTTGTGGTGATCAGAGCTGTACCACCGAAGGCGAACACCACTGCCGAAGTGTGCAGCGGACGCAGCCGACCAAAGTTCAGCCAGGGGCCGAAATTGAGTTCGGGCCAGGCCAGCTGCAGGGCGATCACCAACCCGACCAGAAAGCCGACGCAGCCCCAGAACACGGTCAGGATCGACCCTATCCGGATGGGGGCATCGAAATATGTGCCCGAGTCGGCCTCGACCATCGCTGCCGATTTTTCAGGCAGGCGCGCCACAACCAGTGCGGCCAGCGCGAGGACGACGGTGATCAGGCCCATATGGATCCGGAACAGTGAATCCTGTCCCAGCCCCGAGAGCACGAACGTCGCAAACGCCCCTACTAGCAGCACAATAAACCAATTTAGATGTCGCACCTCGGCCCCCGTATCCAACCTGTTCGAGTCAGCGCGAACCTGATGGCAGGGGGCCCGCGACGCTTTGATCCAGATCAAGGCATTGTGACAGAGTTGCAGGGAAGGTGACGGCGACTGCTGGAGACACACGCAATGCAGATGCCAAAACCGACCCAAATGCCGGACCTGCAGGACGCGTTTGCCCGCCAGATGAACCTGTGCGACCTGCTGGAAAGTATTGCCGACTCGCTCCCGGCCCGCCTCGACCGACAGCAGTGCCTGCATGTGGCGCGCATGATCGGTCCGCTGATGAAGCAGGCCCATGCCGCTGAGGAAGCGCTGCTGTTCCCTCAGGTCGCGACGCGGCACGACGACGGCGAGAACGTCATCGAGAAGCTGCGCCTCGAACATATTGAGGACGAGTGCTTCGCCGAGGAAGTGCAGTACGAGCTTTTGCGCATGGGGCAGGGGCGCCCGGTGCTGGCGCCCGAAGCAACCGGCTACATGCTGCGAGGCTTTTTCGAAGGCGTGCGCCGACATATCCGGCACGAACTCGAACTGCTCAAGACGTTCGAGCGGCGCTCTCTCAACTAGATCAGTCCGGTGCTGCGGCCCGTGTGGCGGCGAGAATGGCCTTGGTGAGGCCGTTCTGCCAGTCGGGGGTGATCACGATCTGGGAGACCCAGTCGGTGAGCCAGGGATGCGGTTGTCCAGCCAGCAGCACAACGGGATGGGCCGTGATGCAGAAGCTGATGCTGTCGCGCGCTTCGCCCACCAGTGCCCGCTGGTCGAGCACCGTGCAGCCGAACCTGTTCTGGCGCAGAAAATCGAGGGACGGCAGGCTGTCCAGAGCCGTGGGCCGGTAGCCCTCGGCTTCGAGGGCAAACTCGATCGAGCGTCTGACATCGGCGTCCAGTGCAACCACCAGAATGCGGCTCAAAGGCATGTTTGACCCGACGCTCCAGCACGGCCATCCGTACGCCTGCAAACACCTAATGGGGTTGGCCGCCAGGCCATTTGAGCTAGATCAAAAGCGCCGTGAAAAACCCTCAGCCCAGATCGGAGAGGTCGATATGCAAGACCATCCGTACCAGGTCGGGCAGGCAGCGGGCCTGCATCTTGCCCATCAGGCCGGCGCGATAGACTTCGACGGTACGCGGGCTGATCCCCAGTTCGAAGGCGATGGCCTTGTTCGGCTGGCCGGCCACCACCCCCTTGAGGACCTGGCGTTCCCTCTCGCTGAGCACCGACAGGCGCTGGCGCGTCTGCTCGAGTGACTGGGTGATCTGCAGCTTCTCGCTGGCATGAGCGGCGGCCCGGCCGATCGAGTCGATCAAAACATCGTCGCTGAAGGGCTTTTCGATGAAGTCGATGGCCCCGTGCTTCATGGCCTCCACGGCCATCTGCACGTCGCCATTGCCGGTAATCACGATGGCGGGCAGCATCGCATCGGCGTCGCGCAGGCGACGGAGCAGTTCCACGCCGTCCATGTCGGGCATGCGCAGATCGGTGATCAGGCACCCGTTGTGGATTTGTGCCGCGACCGCCAGGAACGCGGTCGCACTTTCGTGCACCCGCACCGCGAAACCCGCTGTGGTTAGCAAAAAAGCCAGGGAATTGCGGACCGCTTCCTCGTCATCGACGATGTGCACGACAGTGTCAGTGGTACTCAATGGCGGCCTCGGTCAAAGTCGGCAGGGTGAAGCAGAACGTTGCGCCCCCCGCCTCGTTGCGGTGCATGGTCAAATCGCCACCATGGGACTCGATGATACGTTTGGAGATGGAAAGGCCAATGCCCATTCCGCCCGGCTTGCTGGTAACGAAGGGCTGGAACAGTCGTTCCGCCACCTCGTCGGAAATGCCCGGACCGGTATCCTCGACCTCCACCAGCAAGCGGTCGCTGTTGGCGATGCTGGTGCGCACGACGAGTTCGCGGCGCGCGCTGTCCTTCATGGCTTCCATGGCATTGCGCATCAGGTTGATGAGCACCTGCTGAATCTGGATGCCGTCGGCAACCACCATCCCGCTTTCGGGGCCGAACTCGAACACCGACTTGATGCCACGCTCGCGTGACCCCGCCAGCGCCAGAGCCCCCGCCTCCTCGACCAGCTGCTTGATGTCTTCGGGTGCCTTGTCGGTTTCGCCCCGGGTGACGAACTCGCGCAGGTGGCGGATGATGTCACCGGCCCGGATGGCCTGGCGCGCTGTCTCATCGAGCGCGCTACGCAGGCGTCGGGCGTGGTCGCTATCGAGCTTTTCCAGCATGCGCCGGCAGCCCTGCACATAGTTGGCAATCGCCGAAAGCGGTTGGTTAAGCTCGTGGGCCAAGGTCGAGGCCATTTCGCCCATCTCGTTCAGCCGCGCCAGCCGGGCCAGTTCACTGCGGGCCTGGCCGAGCTTGGCGGCCGATTCCTCCTGCTCGGTGAGATCGCGAATAAAGCCGGTGAAATAGATGCGATTGCCGCTGCGCACTTCGCCGACCGCGAGCTTCATGGGAAAGGTCGACCCGTCCTTGCGTCGCCCCACTACGACGCGGTCGATGCCGATGATGCGTTTTTCGCCGGTGGTGAGATAGCGCGAGAGATAGGCGCCATGCTGCGTGGTGTAAGGCTCGGGCATGAGCATGCTCACATCCTTGCCGGTCACCTCGTCGGGCTGGTAGCCGAACTGGCGAACTGCCGAGGTGTTGAACGACAGGATGCGACCGTGCGCATCGATGACGATGGTGGCGTCGATCACAGTGTCGAGAATCGATTGCAGATGCGCGTCGCGTTCGCTCAGGCTGGCATAGGTTTCGGCCAATTCGCTGCGCAGGTTGAGAACCGCGCGTGTCAGCCAGAAGAGCCCCGCCAGGCCCAGTGTGGTGCAGACAGCCACCGCCGGAATGCGATCGGAGGGCATTAACGCCTGTTCCGGTGCGATGGCCACGCCGGCGACCAGCGCCAGCCCAGCGGCCACGAGCGAGGCGATCGCAAGGTCCCACTTCATGCCCGGGGCGAACAGGGCGGCCCTCAAAAAATATCGCCTTCAGATCGGACCAGCACCGTCGAATCGCTCCCTCATTGACTGCAATATTACCTGGGCAAGCAGCTAATTGGACATTATTTGCTCATTCTTTCGCATGCGGCGTGGCCCCTTTCCGGGGCGGGACCCCGGTGATGCGGTTTGACCTGAGTCAATGACCGGGCCGCTTCGGCGGGGTGAGATCGCGCATCTTCACTCTTGGAGCCTTGCCATGCCTGCCGAAAGCCTTGTCGTCGTCATCGCCGTTCTGTGCCTGTTCGGCGTCGCGATTGCCGCGATTGCCTATGCACAATCCACCGCCGCGCCCAGGCAAGACTGATCATGATGGACGCAGCCGAGCACCTGGGGGCAAAGGGAGAGCCCAGGGCAAAGCCGCCGACGATCTCCCATATCGTTCTCGAACTGGCCCGCGAACCACAGCACCCCTTCGGTGACCCCGGTCATGTCTACCATCTCTACCTGCCCCTGTTGCCCGACGGTCGGATCGATGCCGAGGGATGGCGTCGGTCACGCTCGCTCTGCCGGGTCCGACGGCTGCGGACCGATCAAGCCGAAGTGGTGGGCAGGATCGTGCATGGCCCAGGTGGCCACTGGCACTTCGAGTACCCGCACGCCAATGTGGGCGACGAAGCGGGCTTCAGGCTCCAGTCCGAGCGCTTCGTACCCGGAGAGTATGTCTCGATCCGTGAGGATGACGACTGCTTTCACACCTTCCAGGTGATCGCGATCAAACCGATCTAGATACGCGGCCCGGCGCCGACACGTCACTGGCAAAGATCGCAGTGTAGTCGCGATCCTCGCCCTTGAGCTTGCGCGTGCCGCGGTCGGCGGAAAAGCGCTGGCCAGCCATCCATGCGTTGATGATCAGGATGTGGTTGCGCAGGACAGCAGCGGTCTCGTCGAGCTTGCCGGCCTGCAGCAATTCGAGCATTTCGAGGTGCTCGCGGAACGAGCGTTCACGGAAATTGCCAGCCCCGCCCTGCAAACGCACGCGCAGCGCCTCGAGGGCGCTCGCGGTCAGGTTATAGGCCTGCAGGATGTAGGGATTGCCGCATTCCTCGAGGAAAGCCATGTGATAGGCATTGTCGGCAGCGCGATAGCCGTCCCAGTCGCGCTTCGGAATGGCTTCGCGCATGATGTCGACCGCCGCGATCAGGCGACCGAACATGGCATCGCGGCGCAGGCGATAGGCCTCGCGCAGTGCTTGGTCTTCGAGCAGGGCGCGGAACTCGCTCATGGTGCGCACGTCTTCGGGCGTCGGCGTAAAGACGTAAGTGCCCGATTGCGGCACCACGCTGACCAGTCCCTTGTCCCGCAGTTCGATGAAGGCGGCCCGGACCGGGGCCTTGCTCATGCGCAGGGCATTGGCAATGGCCGCCTCGGACAGGTGCTCGCCCAGTTCGAGTCCGCCGGAGACGATGGCGTCGCGAATGCGGGTAAAGGCATCGCGAGTCATCGACATGACGCGTTTCCTCCACGGCACACGGGGGCAGGCTGCGGCGCTTGTACTGAGGACGTCCCCACAGACCGCCTAAAGCCCCTGTTCGGTGAGCCAGGCCAGCTGCCTGCGCTCCTGGAAGGTGCCGCCGCCTTCGTGATTGTTGAACGGATAGATCTCGATGCTCTTGCCGCCGGCATAGGCATTGAACGCGCCATAGACCGTCGAGGCCGGGCAGATATCGTCGACAAGGCCCACCGAAAACAGCGCTTTGGCTTTGGCGCGAGCGGAAAAATTGACGCCGTCGAAATAGCGCAGCGTCTCGAACGATTGCGCCACGCGGTCGCGATGCACCGCCAGATAGCGGGCGATCTCGCCATAGGGGTCGCGACCGGCAATCGCCACCGCGCGGGGAAAGTCACACAGGAACGGCACGTCGGGCATGGCGGCGCGCAGGTCCGGGACCAGTCCGGCGACCGCGAGCGTGATTCCGCCGCCCTGGCTGCCGCCGACGGCCACCAGACGCGCTGGATCGATCTCGGGCCGGCTGCGCAGCGCGTCGAGCGCACGAACCGCATCGGCGAACACCCGCCGATAAAAGTAGTTCTGCGGGCTGCCAATGCCTCGCGTCATGAAACCCGACTGCGATGGGTCCGACCCGACGGGATCGGCGGTTTCGCCGCGCGACCAGCCGGCGCCCTGACCGCGCGTATCCATCACCAGCACGGCGCGACCGGAGGCGGGCCAGAGCAGGTGCTCATGCGCAAAGGCGCGGCCGCCATTATAGCCGATGAACTTGACCAGCCCGGTCAGCCCGCCGGTTGCGCCGCGCGGCTTGATGTACCAGGCCCTGACGCGATGTCCGCCGAAGCCGGCGAAGCTGGCATCAAAGACCTCCACCAGCGGCAGGCCCGCGTCCACCGGTTCAAATGCCGGGTCGAGCGGCGTCTGCGCGGTTTCGGCCAGCGTCCCGTCCCAGAAGGCATCGAAATCGGCCGGCTTGGTCACGCTGGAACGATAGCGCTCGAGTTCGGGCAGGGGGAGGTCGATAAACGGCATGTGCGGGCTCGAAACAAAGGGACGTACTGAACCCAGCTTGCACAGTTTGGGCGCTTCGCCAAGCTAACATGTCAGCTCTTGCCACACGTACCTCATCGGCTCTAGGCTCAATGAACAATGCCAACCGAGGAGGGGACAATGGCAGGTAAGAAAATCCTGATGCTGACCGGCGAATTTACCGAAGAATACGAGATCTTCGTGTTTCAGCAGGGCATGGAGGCCGTCGGCCATACAGTGCATGTGGTGTGCCCGGACAAGAAGGCAGGTGACAAGATCCAGACGTCGCTGCACGATTTCGAGGGACATCAGACCTATATTGAGCGCTTCGGCCATTTTGCCGACATCAACAAGACCTTCTCGGAAGTCGATCCGGCGCAATACGATGCCGTCTACTGTGCCGGCGGACGGGGCCCGGAATATATTCGCACCGACAAGCGCGTGCAGGCCTTCGTCAAGCACTTCCACGATGCCAAAAAGCCGATCTTCACTATCTGCCACGGCGTGCAGATCCTCGTTGCCGTCGATGGCGTGGTGCGTGGCAAAAAGGTGGCTGCGCTGGGCGCCTGCGAGCCCGAAGTCCGGCTCGCCGGCGGCACCTATATCGACGTGGGCCCGACCGAGGCCTATGTCGATGGCACCATGGTCTCGGCCAAGGGCTGGACGGGCCTTGCCGCCTTCATGCGCGAATGCCTCAAGGTGCTGGGCACCGAAATCCGGCATGGCGAGACGCTGCGCGCCGCCGCGTGATCAACCCGTTTTTAGGGGCGCCCCCGGGCGCCCCTAGGTCTGGATGAAGGCAAAGAGCTTGTCGCGCAGCGCCGTTTCGTCTTCGCGCTCAAGCGCGTCGGTCAGTGTGGCAAGCGCCTGGTCGATGTCGCCGCTGGCCTTTTCGCCCACAGTCGAGCGCAGGATCTTGGCCTGCTTGGTGCGGCTGGCCTGGCTCGGATCGTAGAACAGTTCTTCGTAGAGCTTTTCGCCCGGCCGGCTGCCGGTGACCTTGATCTCGATGTCGCCTTCGGGATGCTCGGGACTGCGCAGCGTCAGCCCGGCCAGCCGGATCATGTTCTCGGCCAGCGAACGAATGCGAACCGGCTCGCCCATCTCGAGCAGGAACAGATCGCCGCCTTCGCTGAGCGCCCCGGCCTGCACGATTAGTTCGGCCGCCTCGTGGATCGACATGAAGTAGCGGGTCATTGCTTCGTCGGTGAGCGTGAGCGGCCCCCCGGCAATGATCTGTTCCCGAAAGAGCGGCACGACGGAGCCGTTCGAGCCCAGCACATTGCCGAAGCGCACGGCGCAGAAGCGCTGGCCAGTGCCTTTGGCCGCGGCGATATCGGCGCAATGGCGCACCACCAGTTCGGCCCAGCGCTTGGTGGCGCCCATCACATTGGTCGGCCGCACCGCCTTGTCGGTGGAAACGAGAATGAAGTTCGCGACCCCGGCGTCCAGCGCCGCCTGGGCGATGGTGCGGGTGCCGAAGACATTGTTGCGCACGCCCTCGAGCGGGTTGGCCTCGACCAGCGGCACATGCTTGTGCGCGGCGGCGTGGAACACCACCTCCACCGCGTGCTGCGCCAGCACGCGCTTGACGAGGCGCGCATCGGTCACCGACCCCAATACCGGCACGATCGGAAAGGCCTGGCCCTTGTTGAGCGCGCGCTCGATCTCGTAGAGCGCAAACTCGTTGGCCTCGAACAGCACCAGCTTGCTGGGCTGCCAGCGCACGATGATGCGGCAGAGTTCCGAGCCGATCGAGCCTCCGGCGCCCGACACCAGAATCACCCGGCCGGCAATCATGGTCTGCAACAGCTCCGGATCGGCCGGCACCGAGGAGCGCCCCAGCAGATCGTCGATATCGATCTCGCGCAGCTGGCTCACCACATATTTGCCGGCCGCCAGGTCGGTGATGGCGGGTAATGTGCGGATCTTGACCGGGAACTGGCTCAGCTGGCCGAAAATGCGAGCCCGGTCGGCGGCGCCGGTGCCAGGCACCGAGATGATCACTTCCTTGACGCCGTGGTCGGCAACCAGTCGCCCCAGATAGCTCGGCGCATAGACGCGCACGCCGGCGACGTCGCGCCCCTGCAGCGACTTGTCCTCGTCGAGGAAGGCGGCGACGAAGGAGTTGCCCTGCGTTCTCAGCGCATTCACCAGCTGCCGACCTGCGGTGCCGGCGCCGTAGATCGCGACCTCCGGGATCGACAGGCTGCCGCGCGCCGGCGCCCAGAGCAGGTACTTTGCGGCAAAGCGGCTGCCACCAATCACGATGGTGCCGATGAGAAAGTAGAGCAGCGGCACGGTGCGCGGCAGCGCGCCGAAGCGCGTCGCCTCCGCCAGGAACAGCAGGAACACCCAGAGCAGGGTCGACACCACCATGGCCTGGAGGATGGTCCAGAGAGCCCGCTCGGGCAGGTAGCGGATGACGGCGCGATAGAGCCCGAAGCGCAAAAAGACCGGGATCGCCACCAGCGGCGCCGAGGCCATCAGCAGGTGGTGCACGCCCTCGCTGCGGAACCCCGGCCCGAGGCGCAGCGAGTAGCTCAGCCACAAGACCAGCGCCAGAGAGGTCGCGTCAAACGCCACCAGAATGACCTGCTTGGACCGCCGCGGGAGCTTGTTGATGAAGTTCCTGAAGGCGATGAGCATTTCCTGCCGCACACTGTCTGCTTGGGTCTACTCAAAATCCTATCCGCAGCCAAAGTGCAAGACTGGATTCGTCGCGCCGTGGGCCGGCCTTTCCAAGGCCAAGATCGTGTGGCATCTAGGACGGAACCGGCGTTTGGGCCGGACATGTTCACGACCAGGATCCTTCCATGACCGTTCGGCTGCACCGGGGCGATCTGCCCGACCTCTCGCGTTACACGAGAGAGGTGGCGATCGACACCGAAACCATGGGCCTGGATCCGCGTCGCGATCGGCTCTGCGTGGTCCAGCTGTCGCCCGGCGACGGCAGCGCCGACGTGGTGCAGATCCCTGCCGATCTGAAATCGGCCCCCAACCTGGAAAAGCTGCTCAGCGACCCGGCCATCACCAAGATCTTCCACTTCGCCCGCTTCGACATGGCAGTGCTCAAGCACCGCTTCGGCCTGGTCACCGGCCCTGTCTACTGCACCAAGATCGCCTCCAAGCTGGTGCGGACCTATACCGACCGGCATGGCCTGAAGGATCTGGCGCGCGAGCTGCTCAATGTCGACCTTTCCAAGCAGCAGCAGAGTTCGGACTGGGGCGCTGAAAAGATCAGCGACGCGCAGCTCGAATATGCGGCGTCGGACGTGCTCTACCTGCATGACCTCAAGCGCCATCTCGATCGCATGCTGCGCCGCGAAGGCCGCATGGAGCTGGCCGAATCCTGCTTCCGCTTTCTGCCCTCGCGCATCGAGCTCGACCTGCTCGGCTGGGACGAGGCCGACATCTTCGCGCACAGCTAGGCCGGCCGGATGCTCGCCAGCGCTCAGAACGCCCAGGAACGCACCGCCATCTATGATGGTCTGGTGCGCCGCAACCGGCTGGTCCGCATCCTGCGGGTCGGGCTGCCGGCCATCGGGGCGCTGGTTCTGGTCGGCCTGATGGTGCAACTGGTGATCGGCAGCCTGCTCGACGAGTTTGGCATTTCCGGCATCAGCATCGATCGCGACAATCTGGTGGTGGAAACGCCCTCCTATTCGAGCATGACGGCCGACGGCACCCAGTACGCGGTGGCCTCGAACGGGGCCCGCGCGGCGCTGGGCGACACCGATCTGCTGCACCTGCAGGGCGCCGAACTGACCGTCACCAAGCCCTCCGGAGGCTGGATGTCAGCCAAGGCGAGGGAGGCCGACATGCGGCTCTCCTCGCAGAAGGTCTACGTGCCCGAAATCATGGACTTTGCCGATTCGCGCGGCACCAGCGGGACCATCGTGGGCGTACATGCCGATCTGATCGCCGAATCCATGGTGTCGGACGGCCCGGCCAAGATCCGCTACTATAACGGCACCACGCTGGATGCCGAGACCATGACCTATGACGGCAAGCGGCAAACCTGGGTGTTCAACCGGGTGACGCTTGTCGTGCCACCCCCCAAGACCGCCGCCGTCGCCGCCCCGGCCGGCCCCGAGCCCCTATCGAGCCCATGATCCGACTTGTGCTGACGCTCATGCTTCTTGTCCTTTCTGCTGGTAGCGCCCTCGCGCAGAGCCAGACCAAAGTGACGGGCGACACGTTCGTGATCGACGAGGCCAAGGGTGCGGCCACCTTCACGGGCAATGTCGAGATCGTCCGCAAGGGCTTGCAGGTCTGGGCGCAGAAGGTCGTCATCGAATATGGCGCTGGGGGACCGGAGGACGTGCAGACCTTCGTGGCGACCGGGCGGGTCCGGCTCAAGACCAAGGACCAGGACGCCACTGGCGAGCGCGCCGTGTTCGACCCCAAGACCAACATGCTGCACATGACCGGCAATGTCGTGGTGGTCAATGCCACCGGCACGCTGGCCGGCCCGGAGCTGACGGTCAACCTCACCGACAACAGCACGGTGTTTAACAGCGGCAAGGGCGGGCGGGTGACGGGAGTGTTTTCCACGCAATGACACGGGTCGACCAGACCGGCTGGCTGGTGGCCCATGGCCTTGCCAAGAGTTTTGGCAAGCGTGCCGTCGTCCACGACGTCTCGATTGCCGTGCGGCGCGGCGAGGCCGTCGGCCTGCTCGGTCCTAACGGGGCCGGCAAGACCACCGTCTTTACCATGATCATGGGCCTGGTGCGGCCCGACAAGGGCGAGATCCTGCTCGATGGACGCCCGATCACGGCGCTACCGCTGTTCCAGCGCGGTAGGCTGGGCATCGGCTATTTGCCGCAGGAGCCGTCGATCTTTCGCGGGCTCGACGTCAAAGGCAATATCCTCGCCGTGCTGGAGGGCCATGTCCGCAACGGCAAGGAGCGCAAGCGCCGGCTCGAACAGCTGCTGAGCGAGTTCGCCATCGAGCGGCTGGCCAATGCCAATGCACTGGCGCTGTCGGGCGGCGAACGGCGGCGCGTCGAGATCGCCCGGGCGCTGGCTGCCGATCCCATCTTCATGCTGCTCGATGAGCCGTTCGCCGGCGTCGACCCGATCGCGGTGGCCGAGGTCAAGGGGCTTGTCAAGCAGCTGACCGAGCGCGGCATCGGCGTACTGGTCACCGACCACTCGGTGCGCGAAACCCTGTCGCTGGTGGATCGCGCCTATCTCATTCACGGCGGCAAGGTGATGATCCAGGGCAAGCCCGAAACCATCGCCGCCGACCCCGAGGCGCGACGGGTCTATCTGGGCGACACGTTCTCGGTGTAGGGCCGAACCCGGTCGCACATCCCGTCCCGGCACCCGTCTCCCCCAACACCCTGCCGGACCTTAACCTTCTCTGGCACAAATCTTGCCCTTGCTGTCACAATCGGGCATGGTCGTTCGCGGGAAGAGTGTGAGTGGGGTAGTTTGGCATGGCGCTGTCGCCACGGCTCGAGGTTCGTCAGGCGCAGAGTCTGACGCTGACGCCACAGCTGATGCAGTCGATCCGGCTGCTGCAGTTGAGCCATCTCGAGCTGAACATGTTCGTGGAAGCCGAACTGCTGCGCAACCCGCTGCTTGAGCGTGAGGATGGCGCCGAAGCGGGCGATGGCGAGCCACAGGACGCGCCGGAAGCGCCGGTCGAAATGAGCGCCTACGAAGATACCGTGGACCACGGTGATCGCATCCAGTCGGCCGATTCGATCGCCGACAGCTACGACACGGCCGTCGAAAACGTGTTTCCCGAACAGTCCGCGCAGGATTCGCCCGATCTGTCGGGGCAGTGGTCCGAGCGCAGCGGCGAGGGCGGCGAAGCACCCGATATCGATCAGTATGTCGCCAGCCGCCCCAGCCTGGCCGAGCATCTGTCTGAGCAGATCAACTATATCGTCACCGATCCGGCGGAGCGGCTGATCGCCCGGTTCCTCACCGACAGCCTCACCGAGGCGGGCTATCTGGGCACCGAGATTTCGGCGATTGCCGACCAGTTGGGCGCCAGCGAAAGCGTCGTCGAGGCAGTGCTGCTGCGGCTGCAGGCCTGCGACCCGGTGGGCGTGTTCGCGCGCGATGTCAGGGAATGCCTTGCCATCCAGCTGCGCGACAAGGATCGGCTCGATCCGATGATGCAGCGGCTGCTCGACCATCTCGAACTGATCGCCGCCCATGATCTGGCGGCGCTGGCGCGCGCCGTCGGCTGCGACCGCGAGGACCTGGCCGACATGCTGGCCGAACTCCGCCAGCTCGATCCCAAGCCCGGCCGGGCCTTCGAAGTGGGTCCGGTAGAGGCGGTGGTGCCCGACGTATTTATCCGGCAGGGCGCTTCGGGCGCCTGGCAGATCGAGCTCAATGCCGACATCCTGCCGCGCGTACTGGTCAACCGCACCTACTACGCCAGTGTCACCAGCAAGGCGCGCGACGCGGCGGAAAAGACCTTCCTGACCGACTGCCTGCAGACCGCCAACTGGCTGACCAAGAGCCTCGACCAGCGGGCCCAGACCATTCTCAAGGTGGCTGCCGAGATCGTCAAGCAGCAGGACGGCTTCCTGCTCCACGGCATCACCCACCTGCGGCCGATGACGCTCAAGCTGGTGGCCGACGCCATCGACATGCACGAATCGACCGTCAGCCGGGTCACCTCGAACAAATACGTGTCGACGCCGCGCGGCCTGTTCGAAATGAAGTATTTCTTCACCACTGCGCTGGGCTCGTCCAACGGCGATGGCGGAGAGCATTCGGCCGAAGCCGTGCGGCACCGGATCAAGCAGCTGATCGATGCCGAAGCGCCCGCCGCCATTCTTTCGGACGATACGATCGCCGAAATGCTGGGCAAGGAGCAGGGCATCGAAGTGGCGCGCCGCACCGTCGCCAAGTATCGGGAGGGGATGGGGATTCCGTCCTCGGTCATCCGCCGCCGGCAGAAGCGCGCTCTGGCGGACGCGCGCGAACACGCGTCCTGACGGCCCCGTCACCGCTCCGCAGTGCAGGACCGAGCGCGCGAAGGTTAGACCGACACGGTTGACCTGTCATTAGGGCATTTGAACCCTTTGCCGCCCTTGCGCATTGCTCCCCCCGGGGCTCGGGTCTAGACTCCTGCTGCACGAGTGCCCAACTCAGCTAAAGGAGCCGTGCACTCGTCACGGTAGAACCCAACTCAAAAGAGGGGATCCATGACCTTACGTGTCTCTGGCAAGAACATGGACGTCGGCGAGGCCTTGCGCAGCAAGGCCGAAGGACACTTCGATGCTGTGGTCAAGAAATACTTCGACGGTGGCTATACCGGCCATCTGACGCTCGAACCCGAAGGCCCGGGCTTTTCGGCGATCTGCATGGTGCACCTGGATTCGGGCACCATCCTGCAGTCGAGTGCCTATGGCGGCGATGCCACGTCCGCCTACGAGCTGATGGCCGACACCATCGAAAAGCGGCTGCGGCGCTACAACCGCAAGCTCAAGTCGCATCGCCGGCACAATACGGCGGACGATGGCCTGGCGGCCCAGTCCTACGTCCTCGGGTCAGCCGACGAACACGAGGAATTGCACGAGGACTATTCCCCGCCGGTGATCGCCGAAACCACCTCGACCCTGCGCCAGATGAGCGTGGAGGAGGCGGTGATGGAGCTCGACCTGACCCAGGCCGACGTGGTGATGTTCCGGCATGCTGGACATGGTGGGCTAAATGTGGTCTACCGCCGCGCCGACGGAAATATTGGCTGGATCGATCCGGCTTTGCGCGCCAACTAGAGCGCCACCGGCACCTGCCGTCCAGAGTATAGATAGGCTTCTTTAATGGAACTTGCCGACATCCTCTCTGAGGAGTCCGTTATTGTTTGCAAAGGATTGACGACCAAGCGCGACGTGCTTGAGAGGCTTGCAGAACAGGCGGCACTCGTGACTGGCCAGGATGCGCACGCGTTGTTTGCGGCCATCCATGATCGGGAACAGCTCGGGTCGACCGGGCTGGGCAACGGCATTGCCATCCCGCATGGCAAGTTCGCCGGCCTGTCCGGCGTGACGGCGGTGTTTGCGCGCCTCGCCGAGCCGATCGAGTTCGACGCGGTCGACGACCAGCCGGTCGATCTGCTCATGATGCTCCTGGCGCCCATGGGCGCCGGGGCCGATCATCTCAAGGCCCTGGCCCGGGTTGCCCGCATCCTGAGGACCGATGCGGTGGTCGACGCCTTGCGCCGGGCCGAGGATGCCGGGCAGATCTATCAGATCCTGACCCAGAAGCTGGCGACCACGCAGGCCGCCTGACGACGCCCGCCCCCGAAAAACAGCAAAGCCCGGCGCGATGCCGGGCTTTTTCATTGGGCGAGTCTCGGTCGCGCCGTCGCTTCTAGTGCAGCGCGACGATGCCGTAATTGCGCTCGCTCAGCCAGTCGGCGACCGCGTCCTGGGTATCGGCAACCATGAGCGGCGAGCCATCGCCGGACACCACAAGATGGAAGTCCTCTTGGTGCGCAAAGGACGCCTCGCGCATCAGCTCGGCCAGTTGGTCGCCCTTGATCTGCTTGACATAGACCACCGCATTGCCGCCCAGCGCCATGAATTGCGCCGGCGTCAGGTGCCGCAGGGGATGGTCATTGATCTGGTGTTCACGCGTTTGCATCCTGGTTCCCCTTTCTAGGCAGAACGTATGTCGATACGCCGCGCCAGCCGCTTGGCCAGTGGGCGCGCCACGGCAATCATGAGCATGCCGTGCTTGAGCGTTGCGTCACCGATCTCAACGCCGTCAGCGAGCAGAAAGCTGCGCTGAAATTGCCGAGCCGCGATGCCGCGGTGCAGGAACTCGCGCTGGCCGTCGTCCTTCTGACGACCCCGAACGAGCATCTGGTTGTCCTCCACCATGATCTCGAGCTCGCTTTCCTTGAACCCGGCGACCGCGATGGAAATCAGAAAACGCTCGGTGCCGTCGGCATCGACCATTCTCTCGATATTGTAGGGCGGGTAGCCGTCTGCGGCCTTGGCAAGGCGATCGACACGCTCCTCCAGGGCCTCAAAGCCCAGAAGGAATGGCGCCGAAAACATGGAGACGCGTGACATCAGTCCGTCCTACTAAAGAGCAACGTGGGATGTCGGCCCGAGTTTCAGTGGCACCGATTTCCTGAAGCAGATATGGGACGGTGTCCCTTTGGCTTCAAGGGGATTTGGCTCTTGCGGACCGACCATCAATGACCCGGACGATCGCCGTCATCACTCCCGCCCATCGGGCGGAAACGCTGTTGCCCGAAGCAGTGCGCAGCGTGCTTGCCCAGACCAATCCCGACTGGGAACACTGGATCATTTCCGACGACCTCGTCGATTATCAGGCACTGCTCGGCCGCCAGGGACTGGCCGACCCGCGACAGCGCTTCCGCTCCAGCGGCCAGATGAGCGGCGGGTCGACCCGAGCACGCAACCTGCTGTTCGACGAAATCAGCACGCCCTATGCGGCCATCCTGGATGCCGACGACCGGCTGAAGCCGCGCAAGCTCGAACTGGCGCTGGCGGCGCTGGCCGACAACGCCATCGTGTCGGTCGCGCTGGACGTGATGGACGACCAGTACCGGCATCGCCGCTTTGTCGGAGTCGGTCCGGACCAGGTGTTGCGCAGCCGCGACTACAAGTTCACCAGCCTGTCGATGGATTCGATGATCGTCTGGGACCGGCGCAAGGCCGACGGGCGCTACGACACCGAATTGCGCAACATGACCGATCTCGACCTGCTCCTGCAGCTCTGGCGCACGGCGCCCGGCACCTTCCACCTGGGCACGCCGCTGCACGACTACGTCAAGATCAAGAGCTCGATGAGCAACAGCACCGGGGTCAGCGAGCGGATGATCGCGGCCAAAACCACGCTGGTCGGGCGCCTGCAATCGGGCTTTTACCCCCTCGCCGACCCCGAAGGCGTCGAGGGCCTCGTGCGCTTCCTCACCATTTCGCTCCAGGCCGAAGCCGAGTATGACGCCTATCTCGCGGCGCACCCGGATGGGCTGTTCGAGGACAATCTGGAGCCGCGGCTAAAGGGTAGCCGGTAGGCGCTCCGGCGGGTGTCCCAGTAGACCTCAAGAGCGCGGGGCACCCCTCGCCATTAAGCTCGCTGCCGCCCCGACCTGAAGCGTTTTGGGGATGACAGCGCCATTGCACAGGCCCCTAGAGCCTCGCGGCGACCGCATCGCTCATCGGGATCGCGGGCTGGGCCCCGGGCTTGAGGCACGCCAGACTTGCCGCAACCGCCGCGCGGCGCATCGCCGCTTCCAGGTCCATGCCGGCATCCAGGCCGGCGCAGAGATAGCCGCAGAACGTATCCCCGGCCCCCACGGTATCGACCGGGGTGACCGCGAGGGCGGGCACCGAGATCTGCGTGGTGGGCGTGGCCGCGCGGGCGCCGTCGGGCCCGAGGGTGACGATAATGGTCCGGTCATTGGCCCGAGCCCACTCGGCCATCAGCGTTTCGAGCGGCTTGCCATCGCCGGCCAGCAGGGCGAATTCGGTCTCGTTGGCGATCACGATGGAAGCCTTGCCGGCCAGCGCGGCGGTCGTATCGAGAAAGGGCGCGGTGTTGAGGACAGTGGTGACGCCCTTGGCTGTCGCCAGCACGATGCCCCGTTCGGTTGCGGCCTGGGGGATTTCCTGCTGCAGCATGAGTACATCGCCGGGCTGCATGTCGGACAGCGCGGCCTCAGCATCGGCAGGGCTCATGGTGCCGTTGGCGCCGGGCAGGATGGCGATGACGTTTTCGCCCTTGGTGTCGACAAAGATCATGGCGACGCCCGTCGCCAGCCCAGGCGCAGTGCGCACGCCCGCCATGTCGACGCCGCCGGCGCGCAACTGCGCCGTCGCCTCGGGCGCGAACGAGTCGTCCCCCACGGCCGCGAACATCCTGACCACGGCTCCGGCGCGACGGGCCGCCAGCGCCTGGTTGGCCCCCTTGCCGCCGGCGGCGGTCGAAAAGCTTTCGCCCGGCACGGTTTCGCCCGGCTGCGGAATGCGGCTCACGGTGCCGATGAGGTCGAGATTGGCAGAGCCCAGAACAGTGATCACTTGCGAACCTTGGGGATGGTGTTCCAGTTGCGCGTGGTGGCAACCGTACCCTTGTCCAACTGCCGGTCGAACTTGTCCAGTCCCGGGCCATGCCGGCCATCGGGCTGACGATAACCGACGAGGTAGATATCTTTGGCGTCGACGCGCACCACGTCGAAATCGCCCGCCACGCCAGTGAGACGGGTGCCGGCGGGCAGAGGTCGGTCGAGCAGCATGACGTAGCGGTGATAGCCGTCCGCCTCGGGATAGGCTGCAAACGGGTCCGAAGCGAGCATGGCCTGGATCTCCTCATGCGAGCGCATGATGGCCTCGCTGCGCCAGCCCCAGCGCTGTTCGATCGCCGCTTCCAGCTGAGATTTCGGATCGTGATCGACCTCGAAGCGTACATTGCCGCTGGCGAGCACGGTCTTGACCGCCGCGTAGCCCAGCGACTCGCACAGCGCCTTGAGCTCGGCCATCGGCATCTTGCGCTTGCCGACATTGACGGCCCGCAGAAAGGCGACCCAGGTCGTCACTTTGCGTCCAGCGCCTTGGACTTGCTCGCCGTCTTCACCCCGCTGCCTTGCGGATAGATGGTTTCGCCACGCTTGAGCATATCGACGAAGCCGGCGATCTTGCGCGCGCGGGCTGCAGCGGTCTTGAGGCTGGTGGTGCGAAACACCAGTGCGAAGCGGTTCTGCGAACTCAGGGTGCGGAAAAATTCGGCCGCCGCCGGCTCGGCCTCGATGGCCGCCAGCAGATCGGCAGGGACCTCGGTCTTGGCGATCGAATAGGCGGCGTCCCAGCGGCCGTCGGCCTTGGCGAGATCAACCTGCGCCTGTCCGGAGGGCTGCATCAGTCCGGCCGCGGTCAGTCGGTCGACATTGTCGCGGTTGACCTGGCTCCAGACGCTGCCCTTGCGGCGCGGCGTGTAGCGCTGCAGAAAGCTCTTGTCGTCCAGGCCCTTGCGGATGCCGTCCACCCAGCCCCAGCAGAGTTCGGCGTCGATCGCCTCCTTGGGCGTGATCGAGGGCAAGCCCGACCCCTGCTTGTGGATCTTGATCCACACTTCCTCGGCCGTGCGGTGATGCAGGGCCAGCCAATCGTAAAACGCCCGGAAGTCCCTGAATTCCCGAACGTTGTCGGGATTGACCACGACGGGCGCCATTACGCGGCAGCCTGGTCGAGAATGGCCTGCAGCACCTGGTCCAGCCGCTCGCCTGCCGGCAGGGCGATGCCGAACGGCCCGGCGAGTGTCTCGCGCAACTCGGCCAGCGATGTCAGCTCCCGGGATTCTGCTGGTCCGTCCAATGGATAGAGGCGAAAGGCGGTATCCCGCAGTGCCAGCTTTCGCCCCTTCTCGATCCGCGCCACGTTCAGATGCGCGCTGAAGGTGCTGTCGGCCGAGGTGAGGTCGTTCATCACCTGGTAGTCCGCCAGGTTTTTTTCTTCCAGGTCAAAGCGATAGAGTAGTTTCCAGCTGTCTTCGACCGCGATTTCCAGCCGCCAGTCGGGGCTCCCGCCGACCAGCCGGTACGTGCCGAAGGGCGTTGACTGCTCGACATCGGCGCGCAGCCGCAGCGGCGTGGTGGGGGTATGGGCGCCAAAGCCGACATCGGCGAGATAGCTGGTACCTCCGACATCGACGAGCAAGGCAATGTGGCTGAGCGGCCTCTCCTCGGTCTCCTCGGTCTCCTCGTGCCCCCAATACACCCGTGCCGCCAGACCCTTGACCGGAAAATCGAGGTCTTCGAGCAGCGCCTTGAACAGCAGGTTGTGCTCGAAGCAGTAGCCGCCGCGACGGTCGAACAGCAGCTTTTGCTCGAGGCTTTTCAACTCGAGCCGTACCGGCACGCCGAGCAGCGGGTCGAGGTTCTCGAACGGGATAGCGGCCGGATGCAAGGCGTGCAGCTGCTGCAGGGTTTCGAGCGTCGGGGCAATCGATCCCGAAAAGCCGATGCGCTCGAAATAGGCATCGATATTGGCCCGGCTCATACCGAGAGAAGTTCCGGTTTCATCTGGGTCGCCGCTCCCGCACACAAAAGGAGCGGCATAATGGGCAAATACGACAGGTTTGTCACCTCGGGGTGAAAAACCTCAGCACGGCCGGGACCTTGACGGCATGGCACAGGGAATCACCCGGCGCTTTTCCGGGGGTACTCCGGATCGGCGCGAAACAGCCGACGGAATGAACCGAAAGCATCTGGAACATAACTCGCGCGTCGGTTAGGTTCCGCGCCATGCCGCGCCCCAAACGTATCTCCGATGCTGAAATCCTCGATGCCACCCGTCGGGTGATGCTGCGCGATGGGGCCGAGCGATTTACCCTCGCCGACGTCGCGCGCGAGGTCGGTCTCAGCCGTGCCGCGCTGATCCAGCGCTTCGTCAACAAGGCCGGGCTGGAGCGTCAGGTGGCGGCCAGCGGGCTGGATGCCCTGCATGGGCTGATCGAGCTCAATCCGATCACCAACAAGGGGCCGCACCAGGTCCTCGGCTTTCTCGACGCGGTGCTCGATGGCCTTGAGATCTCGCTGCTGGCCGCTGATGCCGGCTGCGCCGAAGTGCTGCGCGACGGCATCATGGCGCGCCTCGACGAGCCCTCGCGGCTGCGCGGCGGAGAGGTTGCCGACATGCTCATGACCGTGGTGCAGGGCGCCGCCGCCCAGGGCGATCGTGCCTATGTTGCCAGCCGGCTGCGGCTGGCGCTGCGGTTGATCTATGCCGGACGGCCGGTCGAGGAATTCGCCTGATCAGGCGGCCGGGCGTTCCCAGAGGCGGTTGAGTTCGGAGAGCAGCGCAAAGGTCGCACCATTGTCGTCGACGATGGCTGCATCGTCCTGCGGGTCGGTCGTGCCATTGCGGATTGCCTCGAACACTGCAGCGATCCCGGCTTCGAGACTGTCGGTGATGCCGTCCGGCGGTGCGGCGCCGGCGTCTCGCAGTGTGCCGTTCCGGCCCCAGTCCTGGTCGTTTCCCATCGATTTCGCCTCCATTCTGGTCGCGATGGAGCAGCGGTAACGACAAGGCTGGTCGTCAAAGGGGCGGCAATGGGGTGATTTTGCGGCTCGTGCCGCGCCGCCTAAAAGGGCGCCGGACTGACGAAGGTCATCTCGCGGCCGTCATCGGGATGGAAAAAACTCAGCTCCTGGGCATGCAGCTGCAGCCGGTCCGCGGCCGCCAGCGCCGCGCCGGTGGCGTAGAACTGATCGCCCAGGATGGGGTGGCCCAAGGCCAGCATGTGCACCCGCAGCTGATGGGTCCGGCCGGTCAGCGGCGTCAGGTGCAGCCGTGTCGCCGCGGTCTCGCGCTCGAGAACCCGCCAGGCGGTCTGGCTGGCCCGGCCGTGGTCATGGTCCACCTGCTGGCGTGGCTTGTTGAGCCAGTCGGTGGCCAAAGGCATGTCGACCAGACCGGACTCCTCAGCCATTTCGCCCCAGACGCGGGCGATATAGGTCTTTTTCGTCCGCCGCTTCTCGAACTGCTGGCCCAGATCGCCCAGCGCTTTCTTGTCGAGCGCCATCAGGATGATGCCCGAGGTATCCTTGTCGAGCCGATGCACCATGGTGGCCGTTGGCCAGCGCTCGCGCACCCGCGCTTCCAGGCAGTCAGCCAGCGCCGGATCCTTGCCGGGCACGGTCAGCAGCCCGCTGGGCTTGTCGAGCACCAGCATGCGGGCGTCGGCGTGCAATACCGTCAGCCACGGATCGGTGGGCGGCTCGTAGACGTAGGATTTGGGCACCGGAGCAAGCATGGCGGCCCTATAGCAGGCCGGCACGCCATCACAAACAGATGCGTTACGTACCTCAGGGGCCTTGGCGCAACGCCCCTCGGCCTGCCATGATGGCTGCGGGAGATTCTGGCGCGCCCGGCCGGGTAGCGCTGATCACGTGTCATCGAGGAGAAGATCATGAGCGCTGCACGGCGTGTGGGCGTTGGTATTATCGGTACCGGCAATATTTCGTCGGCCTATCTGACGGCCATGAAAGGGTTCGACGTCCTCGATATCCGCGGCCTGGCCGACATGAAGCAGGACCTGGCGGCAAAGCGCGCTGCCGAGTTCGGCGTGCCGGTTGCGGCCTCGGTGGAGGCCCTGCTTGCCGACCCCAGCGTCGAGATCATCGTCAACCTCACCATCCCGCGTGCCCATGTCGAGGTCGGCCTGCGCGCCGTGGCGGCCGGCAAGCACATCTATGGCGAAAAGCCGCTCGGCATCACCTATGCCGAGGGCAAGACGCTCGTTGATGCGGCAAACGCCAAGGGCGTGCGCGTGGGATCAGCCCCCGACACTTTCCTGGGGGGTGGCCACCAGCAGGCCCGCGCCGTGGTCGACAGCGGCGTGCTCGGCACCATCGTGGGCGGCACGGCCTATTTTGCCTGCCCGGGCCACGAATTCTGGCATCCCGATCCGGCCTTCTACTACGATATCGGCGGCGGCCCGGTGCTCGACATGGGCCCCTATTACATCACGCAGCTGGTCAACCTGCTCGGCCCGGTGGCCAAGGTTCAGGCGCTGAGTCTGACCCCGCATGCGGAACGGCCGATCCGCTCCGAGCCCAAGAAGGGCCAGATGATGCCGGTCAAGGTCGCCACCCATGTCACTGGCACGCTGATCTTTGCCTCGGGCGCGCTGATCCAGGTGACGCTGAGCTTTGACGTGGCGGCACACAAGCACCTGCCCTACGAGCTCTACGGCACCGAGGGCGCCATGCTGGTCCCCGATCCCAATTTCTTCGCCGGACCGGTGCAGGTCGCCAAGCCGCGCGGATCGTTCGAGGACGTCCCGGTGACGCTGCCTTATGCCGACGCCAACTATCGCTCCATCGGTGTGGCCGACATGGCCTATGGCATCCTCGACAACCGTCCGCACCGCGCGTCGGGCGAACTGGCGCTGCATGTGCTCGAAGTCATGGAAGCCTTCGAGGTGGCCAGCACGCAGGGCCGGGTCGTCGATATCGCGACAAAGGTGGAGCGCCCCGCGCCGATCTCGACCTCGCTGGTGAATGGCAAGCTCGGTTGAAGCAAGGCCTGCGGGAGGCGCCAGCCGCCTCCCGTTCATACAGCGTTCATCAACGCGTCCGTGACGCCCGGCCGCATCGGTAAACAGAAGGTTTCCGCCCGGCTCGGCTTCTGCTAAGACACGCCCATGAGCAAACAGCGCTCCATGGTGATGATCAAGCTCGCCACCGGCCTTGCGGCCGGGCTGGCGCTGTCGGCCTGTTCGGTTGCGGGTCTGCCGTCCTTTGCACCGCTCAAGGCCAAGCCGACGCAGGTTTCACAGGCGCGGACAGCCCCCAAGATCGCGCCGCGACCCGAGGCCGCGCCATTTGTGCCGATGGCCTATGCCCAGCCGGTGCCGCAGGGATCGAGCCTGAACGGGCTCATCTCGAAATATGCCAACCAGTACAACGTGCCCGAATCGCTGGTGCATCGCGTGGTGCAGCGCGAGAGCGGCTACAACCCGTCGGCCCGCAACGGCCCGTATCTGGGGCTGATGCAGATCCGCCACGATACGGCGCGCTCGATGGGCTATAGCGGGTCGGCCAGCGGCCTGCTCGATGCCGAGACCAACCTCAAATATGCCGTCAAGTATCTGGCGGGCGCCTATCGCGTCGGCGGGCGCAATCCTGATCAGGCGGTGCGGAACTATTCGCGCGGCTATTACTATGACGCCAAAAGACTCGGCCTGCTCGAAGAAGTCGGGCTGCGCTAGTTCTCCACCGAGCGGCGCCCCATGCGCATTCCCCATGCCCGGCTGATCGGCTAAGCTGACGCTCTCTTTGGGGGGAGAACAAAATGTTTCGCAAACTGTCGGCCGAATTCATCGGCACGTTCTGGTTGGTCTTTGCCGGCTGCGGCAGCGCCATACTGGCCGCCGGGGTGCCGGAGGTCGGCATCGGCTTTGTCGGCGTCTCGTTGGCGTTCGGGCTATCGGTGCTCACCATGGCCTATGCCGTGGGCAGCATCTCGGGGGGGCATTTCAATCCCGCCGTCACGCTCGGGCTGGTGCTGGCCGGTCGGGCCGAGGCGCGCGAGCTGATCCCGTACTGGATCGCGCAACTGCTCGGCGGGGTGGTGGGTGCCGGTGTCCTCTACGTCATTGCGTCGGGGGCCACCGGCTATACGCCCGGCGGCTTTGCCTCCAATGGCTATGACGCCCTCTCGCCCGGCGGCTATGGCCTGGTTGCGGCCCTGGTGGCCGAAGTGGTGCTCACGGCGATCTTTATGCTGGTGATCCTGGGGTCGACCAGCAAGGCGGCACCCGCCGGCTTCGCGCCGGTGGCCATCGGTCTTGCACTCACGCTCATCCACCTGATCTCGATCCCGGTGACCAATACTTCGGTCAATCCGGCGCGTTCCACCGCTGCGGCGATCTTTGCGCAGACCGGGGCGATGGGCCAGCTCTGGCTGTTCTGGCTGGCGCCGCTGGCCGGCGCGGCATTGGGCGCGCTGGTCTGGCGCATGGTGCTGGCGCCGGGCGAAGCCCCCGAGCGTGTCGGTCGGGGCTAAGACGCCTCCAGACTGGAGCGATCGACGCGGGCGCGCCGATCTGCCGATCCGGGTTGAGCGACGTGGCCTTGCGAGCCTGCATGGGCGTGCTTAGCTTTGGCACTCCCGAACTTCCGGTACGCAGGTGCCGGCACCAGCAGGATTTCGCCATGGACATCGACCCCAGCCTTCGCTCCATCGTCGCCGTTCGGGCCCACGTGCCGGACGAAGCCTTTACCGCCAATACGCTGGGCACGCTGCGCGAAGGCAGTGGCGTGGTGATCCGCGAGGACGGGCTGGTGCTGACCATCGGCTATCTGATCACCGAGGCCGAGGAGGTCTGGCTCACCGACCATGATGGTCGCGTGGTCGCCGCCCACGCCCTCGCCTATGATCAGGTCACCGGCTTCGGCCTCGTCCAGGCGCTCGGGCCGCTCGACCTGCCGGCGCTGGCGCTCGGGTCATCGGCCCGGGCCCGGCTGGGCGATCCGGTGATCCTTGCCGACGGCATCGGCCAGTCGATCCGCGCCAGTATCGTGGCCAAGCAGGAATTTGCCGGCTACTGGGAGTATCTGCTCGACGAAGCGATCTTCACCGCTCCAGCGCATCCGTCCTGGGGCGGCGCCGCGCTGATCGGCGCCGATGGTGACCTGCTCGGCATTGGCTCGCTGCGGCTGCAGATGATGCACAAGGACGACGTGGCCGACATCAACATGGTGGTGCCGATCGACCTGTTGCCGCCCATTCTCGACGACCTGCTGACCCGCGGTGAGGCCGCGCGGCCGCCCCGGCCCTGGCTGGGGGTGTTCTCGGCCGAAAACGACGGCGACGTCGTGGTGATGAGCGTGGCCAATGGCAGCCCTGCCGAGAAGGCCGGGCTCAAGCGCGGCGACATCATCTCCGACGTCCGGGACGGCGAAGTGGAAGGGCTGGCCGATTTTTATCGCAAGGTCTGGAGCGCCGGTCCGGCAGGTGCCGAATTGCCCATGCGCATCGTCCGTGACGGGCGCGAAAGCTGGCTGCGCATCAAGTCGGCCGACCGCAACAACTTCCTGCGCCGGCCGCTTCTGCAATAGCGGCACTGGCCGACCCGCCGGCTTGGCGCTAGGTTGCGCGCATGAGCGACCCGATTGCCCTTGCGCGTGGCCTCAGCATCGATGCGTCCGAGTTGAGCCTGAGTTTCATCCGCGCCTCCGGGCCGGGGGGACAGAACGTCAACAAGGTGTCCTCGGCGGTGCAGCTGCGCTTCAACCTCGACGCCTCGCCGTCCTTGCCGGGCGCGGTCAAGGCGCGGGCACGCGTGCTTGCCGGCAGCCGGCTCACCAACGAGGGTGAGATCGTGCTCACCGCCGATCGCTTCCGCACGCAACTGCAGAACCGGCAGGATGCCATCGGTCGGCTCGTCGCCTTGCTGTCGGAAGCCGCCATTCCGCCCAAGCCGCGCCGGGCCACGCGGCCCACTCTGGCCTCGAAGCGACGGCGGATGGACGAAAAGACCAAGCGGGGCGGCGTCAAGCAGTTGCGAACGAGCAAGCCGTCGGTCGACTAAGAACGGCGAGCCAGGACCGTGACGTTGGAGCGGGCGGCGGGCTCATTGCCCCTTCGCAGCGCCAGGCGCACGCGCTCGATATGGGCCCAGCTGCGCGTCGTCACTTCACGGACCAGTGCAATCTCGTCTTCGGTCCAGTCCCGCGGCACCCGGCCATGCACTGCCATCAGTGCCGTAAGCCGCCCGTCGCGGAGCAGCGGCACGCAGATGACAGAACCTACATTGATCTGGCGATAGGCTGCCGCAACCTCGGGTGTCAGCGCCGCCGTATCGCACACCACCAGGGGTTGGCCGGCCGCCAACTGAGCGGCGGCGCCGAAGCTGGACAAATGATGGCGGCCCAGAAGGCTCGTTGCATCAGGAGATTTCCATTCGCCCAGCACGGTCAGCCCTTCGCCGTCGGCGTCCATGTCGCCATAGTCGCAGACGCTGGCGCCCAGGGTATTCCGCCAGCAAGCGGGTGGTGTCGGCCAAGAGGGTCTCGGCATCGCGTGCGCCAGCAGTCTCCTGGCTCAGGCGGTCCTGGAAGCGAAGACGTGCTTCACTGGCGCGCAGCCGGGCTTCGGCGCGTCGGCGCTCCAGGGCGGCGCTGGTACGATCGGCCAGACGGCGCAGAAAGCCGATCTCGTCCTCGGTCCAGCGCCGCGGGGCGCCGTCATTGACGAAGAGAATCGCCACCAGATGACCCTTCTCGATCACCGGGATGGTCAGCACGGCCCGAATGGCCAGCGCCTCCAGCCAGGCGCTGGGTTTGAGCGGATCGGCGACGGCCTGCGCATCATCGACCTGCACCACCTCGCCGCAGCGCAGACGCGCCAGCGTGTCCCCCAGCCGATCAAAACCGATCGGCCCCGCAATCGCGGGAAGACCGGGCATTGTCCATTCAGGCAGCAGCTGCACCTGCTGACGGGCCTCGTCGATCAGCCCGATGCCGGCGCGGTTGGCCCCGACTTCTGTGGCGGCGAACGCGGCGGCCGTCTGGGCCAGCTGGCCTGGATCATCTATATCGGCGATCCGCGCGACCAGCCGGTCGAGTGCCTCGTCGCGGCGGCGCTTGGCTTCCACGGCGCTGACGTCGAACCCCTCGCAGAACACGCCGTCTATTCTGCCGTCTTCGGCATGCATGGGCGCCATAGTGAAACTGAGGAAGCGCACCTCCGGCGCAAGGCCGGGCAGGCGCTCGTAACTGACCTGCTGTCCCTGCAGGGTCATCACCTCGCCCGAAGCATAGACGCCGTCGAGCAACTGGAAACCGCCCAGGCTCGGAATGGCGTCGGCCAGCGGCCGGCCGACCCAGCCGGCACTGTTGAACAAATGGCGATGCGTGGTGTTGACGAACTCGACCACATGATCGGGTCCGCGGGTAATGATGATAAAGCCTGGAGCCTGTTCGAAGAGCTGGCGCTGGCGCCGGCGTTCCGCCTCGAGCCGCTCCTCGTCGCGCTTGCGCTGCCGCTCGGCGAGCACCCGGCCGGTGGTTTCCACCACGATCGAGATCACCCCGATCGGCCCGCCGTCCGGACCGAGCACGGGCGAGTAATCAAGATTCATCCAGACTTGCTCGGTCACACCGGACCGGTTAAGGCGCATTTCCTGGTCGCGATAGGAGAGCACGCCGCCGGCCAGCACCATTTTCATGACGCGATCGTTGAACCCCGCCAGCTCGGACCAGCCCTGGCGGACCGGCTGCCCCAGAAGGCCAGGGTGACGCCCGCCGGCAAGCCGGGCATAGGCGTCGTTGTAGATCATGATGCCGTCCTCGCCCCATAGGGTGAGCATGGGTACCGAGGAATTGAGCACGATTCCGAGCGTCGTGGTCACGGGCAGGGGCCAGTCCGCGAGCGGTCCCAGCGCTGTCCCGGACCAGTCGAAGCGCTCGATCAGCCGGCCCAAGGTTCCGGCACTGCTGAGGAAATCTGCTGTCACAAGAACTGTCCCAGGCTCACGAGCGCCGCTGCGGCGGACTACATCCCTCGTCCCGACGGACAAAATCGTCCGCCGCCGATTCGTGGTTCGAAACTAACTCTTACTCCTGAACTTATCTAGGCGATAGAATTACTAGGGCGTGGACTTGTCCATACGCCCATAGACCTTGTGCTGAGCGATTTTTGATTTGCGTTGACGTGGCGCCTGCTATGTGGCTGAGGGGAATGAGCAAATGTCGTTCCGTAGTGAACATCCTGAGGCGACAGCGTGCCTCGGAACGGCCATCAGAACTCAGGCAGTCCCCTTGTCGGGACCAACATTTGATGTAGGCTCGAACCATCACACCGACCGGCGGGGGCCGGTTCGTGCCGGGGGAGCGTCAACCCCGTGGGTGTGACCAGGGGTGAGAATGACCAAGCGCTTGGTGGGACTGGCGGCTCTGCTTGCCAGTTGGTGCCTGGGCGGTGCAGACGCCATGGCACAGGACGTGACGCGATCAACGACGCAGCCGGCGTTGATCATCAAGGGACCGACAGGGACGCCGATTGGCGCCATTGGTTTTTGTCGTGCCTGGCCGGCCGATTGTCTGGCCGAGGGTGCCACGGCGGCCCCGGTGGAATTGACCGATGCGCGCTGGCGCGATCTGGATGGGATCAACCGCCAGGTCAATGCCGCTGTGGTGGCGATGACCGACGAGGCCTATTACCACCAGCGCGAAGTCTGGACCTATCCGAACGGCTATGGCGATTGCGAGGACTATGCGCTCAGCAAGCGCCGGGCCCTTATCAACATGGGCTGGCCGGCCGGATCGCTGCTGATGGCGCTGGTGCGTCAGTCCGACGGCAATGCCCATGCCGTGCTGGTCGCCGTCACCAGCGCCGGCGATCTGGTGCTCGACAATCTGGTGGACGACGTCCGTGACTGGGCCCAGACAGATTACAAGTTCATCAAGATGCAGACCCCGGCCGCGCTCGATACCTGGGTGGATGTCGAGGATAACCGCGTGTTGTGGGTGGCGAGCAACTAGGCACCTTGCAGCCGGCACCGCTTTGCAGGCATGGTGGCCACGCGCATCGCGCGCTTCCAGAAAGTTCCATGACGCACGTTCTCCGCCCCCTGGGGCGTCTGCTCTTCGCCCTTGGCTGCGTGCTCGCCGCCCTGCCCGTTCATGCCCTCGAACTGCGCCTGGCGCTACAGGCTACCGGTACTGCCCGGTGGGAGCTGGCGGCCATGCAGGCGCTTGGCCTGGACGACAAGTACGGCCTCACCCTCATCATCCGCGAGGTGGCCGACAGCCGCGCCGGGCAGATCGCGCTGCAGGCGCGCGAGGTCGATCTCATCCTCTCCGATTTCGTCTGGGTGTCGCTGCAGCGCCATGGCGGGGCGCCGGTGACCCTGGTGCCGCATTCGCTGAGCGTCGGGGGCCTGATGGTCGAGCCCGCGGCCGGCATTGCCGGCCTTGCGGACCTGGCGGGCAAGACCATCGCCATTTCGGGCAGTCCGGTCGACAAGAGCTATGTCGTGCTCAAGGCCGCCTTTCACCAGGCGACCGGCAAGGACCTGAGCGCCGCAGCCGAGCTCCGCTTCGGCGCGCCGCCGCTGGTCAACGAACTGCTCGCCACCGGCCAGGCAGCGGCCGCGCTCAACCTCTGGAACTGGAACGCCCGCGCCCGCGTCGCCGGCAAGACCGAGCTGGTCAACATCCCCACGCTCCTGACAGGGCTTGGTCTCGAGAGCACCCCGCCGCTGCTCGGCTGGGCCTTCTTCGAGGATAGCCCGCAGCGTGACAGCGTCGCCGCGTTCATCGACGCTTCGTTCGAGACCAAGGCGGCCCTTTTGACCGATGACGCGATCTGGGAAAGCCTGCGCGGCCTGATGAATGCCGAAAACGACGAGGCTCTTTTCATTGCCCTGCGCGATGGCTATCGCGCCGGCATCGTGACGGGGTACGGGTCCAGGGATGTTGCCGCCGCCGAGGCCTATTTCGCCGTCATCCTCGCCGCAGGCGGGCTCGATGCGGTGGGCGGCGTGGACGGACTTTCCCCTGGCACGTTCTGGAGCGGGGGGTTCCGATAGCGCAACGCGCCCATCGCGGACCGCCTCTCGAACTGCTCAGCGTGGCGGCCGGGCTGCTGATTTGGCAGGGGCTCGCCATGGCGCTGCCCAGTCGGCTGTTCCCCGGCCCTCTGGCGGTCGGCGAACGGATCTGGCAGTTGACCGCTTCGGGCCAGCTCCTGCCCGATCTGGCCCAGACTTTGTTTCGCGTCGCCTGCGGTTTTATCATCGCCATGCTGGCCGGCACGGCGCTGGGGCTGGCCCTGGGGCGTTCCCGCATGCTCGACCGCCTTGCGGCCCCCTGGCTGGTCGTCGGGCTCAACCTGCCCGCAATCGTGCTGGCGATTGCCATCTATATCTGGCTGGGGCTGACCGAGGTCGCCCTGATCCTCGCTGTCGTGCTCAACAAGCTGCCGCTCGTCGCCACCACCTTGCGTGAAGGCGTGCGCAGCCTCGACCCGCGCTATGATGAGCTGGCGGTGGCGCATCGGCTGCCCGCGCTGGCTCGGTTGCGCGTCATCGTGCTGCCGCAACTCCTGCCTTTCCTGTTGGCTGCGGCCCGCACCGGCCTGGCGCTGATCTGGAAGATCGTCCTGGTGTTCGAAGTTCTGGGCAGCGACGGCGGCGTCGGCTTTCGCATCAACGTCATGTTTCAGTTCTTCGACATCACCGGCATCCTCGCGATGACCGCGAGCTTTGTGGCAGTGGTGGTCGCCTTTGACGGCTTCGTGTTGCGCCCTCTCGACAAGCGGATGGACAGATGGCGCCCGGCCCGGACCTGAACATTGCGCTCACAACAAAGCAGTTTGCGGGAACGGCTGCGCCGTTGTTCGAGGATTTTCGGCTCGCCGTTCTCCCCGGTACGGTGCTTGCCATTGTCGGTAACTCCGGCATCGGCAAGTCGAGCCTCCTGCGGCTGATCGCTGGCATCGACGACGACTTTGCTGGCAGTATCCGTATTGGTGGCGTTGCTGCCGCAGCCGCACCGGCGCCCGGAATGGCGTTTCAGGATGCGCGCTTGCTGCCTTGGCTGACCGTGCGCGAAAACCTCACGGCCCTCATTCCGGGCCTCACTGTCTCAGCCGCACAAGCGAGGTTGGCGCAGGTCGGACTAGCCGCCGAGTCGGGAGTATACCCATTCCAACTCTCCGGCGGCATGCAGCGGCGGGTGGCGCTGGCGCGGACTTTGGCTGCCAATCCGCGCCTGCTCTTGCTCGACGAGCCCTTCGCCTCGCTCGAGCCAGCGCTTGCTGGAGAGATGCGCGGGCTGGTGCAGCGGCACGTTGACGAGAGCGGCGCGACGGTCCTGCTGGTAACCCACGCGGCAGAGGACGCGGCGGCGGTTGCCCATCGCGTCCTGGTGCTCGGTGGCCGTCCGGCACGCATCGTGGCAGATCTCGACTTTGTTAAATCGCCGGCGACGCGCACCAGCGCTGACCGCGCTGCGATCAGTGCTGAAATCGCCAGCTGGCTTGCCCCCGACGCAGGCGAAAACGCCGGCTGACCGTGGCGTTCACAAACGGAACCGCCAACGGAAGTTCGAGTTCCCTGCGACGATCCGCGTGCTATAGCGTGCAAGATTTTTCACCTACAGTACGAGGGACCATCATGAGCTTGTCCAGCCTCTTCGCCCGTATCGTGGCGCTGATCGGAGGCGCTATGATCCTTCTCCGACGTTGGGACGGGCCCGAGCAGCAACCCGTTTATGGTGGTGCGCCCTCCATCCCGAAGGCCGTGCCGCAGAATATCCCGACGCTGAAGATGCCAACCGCGCGCGGTTGGCAGGGCGAAGAAAAGCCCGTCGCCGCGGCCGGCCTCAAGGTCAACGCCTTTGCCCGCAATCTGCATCACCCGCGCCAGGTCTATGTGCTTCCCAATGGCGACGTGTTGGCCTCGGAATCGCTGACCCAGCCGGGTACCGTCAAGTCGGCCTTCGACTACGCGATCGTTTCGACCATGCGGCGCGCCGGGGCTGCCGGCCCGAGTCCCAACCGAATCATGCTGATGCGCGACAGCGATGGCGACGGCGTGGCTGAGATCGTCGAACCGTTCCTGACCGGCCTGCGCCAGCCCTATGGCATGGCGCTCAAGGGCGACACGTTTTATGTCGGCAATACTGATGCGGTGCTCGCCTACCCGTATGCGGGGGGCGAAAAGCAGATCACCGCGCCCGGCAAGAAGCTGATGGACACCAAGACCGACGGCCACTGGACGCGCAATCTGCTGCTCAGCAAGGATGGTAATAAGCTCTATGTGGCGGTCGGCTCGAAGGGCAATATCGACGAGAACGGCGTGGCCGCCGAAGAGGGCCGCGCCTGCATCTACGAACTCGATCTGAGCTCGCGCCAGCACCGGATCTTTGCCGGCGGCCTGCGCAACCCGGTCGGCATGGCCTGGGAGCCGGTCACCGGCGGGCTGTGGACCGTGGTCAACGAACGCGACGGGCTGGGCGACGAAGTGCCACCCGACTATCTGACCTCGGTCAAGGAGGGTGGCTTTTACGGCTGGCCCTACGCCTATTGGGGCATTGTCGATGACCGCACCAAACCCAACCCCGAACTGGCAGCCAAGGCGCTGGTGCCCGACTATGCGCTGGGGGGACATACAGCTTCGCTCGGCCTCTGCTGGATGCCAGCGGGCACACTGCCCGGCTTCGGCGACGGCATGGTCATCGGCCAGCACGGTTCGTGGAACCGCTCACGCCTCTCAGGTTACAAGCTGGTCTTTGTCGCCTTCGAGAACGGCAAACCCACCGGTGCGCCGCCGCGCGAGATTCTCACCGGCTTCCTCGGTCCGGACGAGAAATTCTCCTATGGCCGCCCGGTGGGCGTCACCATCGGTCCGGATGGCAAGTCGCTCCTGATGGCCGATGATGTCGGCGACGTCATCTGGCGCGTCACCGGCGCCTGACCCGATGGGGCGGCATTCCAGCCGCCCTCTCAGAGGCCTCTAGGCTAGTCTAGGCGACGAGCGCGACGCCCTCGCGGGCGCAGAGCGCCGCGAGCGCCGAATCCGGTTCGGGGAGCGGCATGGCGGCGCGGCCGCGGCGGGTCAGTTGGCTCGACCAGAGGTGGACACAGAGCGTGCGCTCGGTGACCGCCGAGTTCAGCGAGCTGCCCGCTTTCATCAGCCCTGGAATGGCCTCGTAGGGGACCGGGTAGAGCGTTTCGCTCGGCAGCACCTGGCGCAGCAGGTCATGCTTTTTGACGTAGTGCGTCAGGGCGAAGGGGCCGGTCGCGCCATACTGCATGTATTCAGCCGGAACCTTGAGGCCGACCAGGCGCTTGGCCGCGACTTCCAGCCGCCTGGCCAGTGGCAGATGCGGCTCGAGCAGCGGTCGCTTGCCGTCCTCGAAAATGCCGAGCAGGTCATCGAGGAGCGGCGCGTCATGCGACATGTAGAGGACGGCGCCGTTGACCGAGCCGGGGCGCTCATAGGCCATCAGATAGGCCTTGGGCTGCGGGATGGGGCGGACGGAGTAGACGTCGCAATCGGCCCAGATGCCACGCTGGTTGCGTAGCAGCGTCATCCGCACCAGGTCGGAGAACACCCCGACCGTGCCTTTGCCTTTGTAGTAGAACATCTTTTCGCGCGGGATCAGCGCGTCGAGATCCCGCCATTCGGCGCCCTCCGGCAGGCCGTCGATCGGCTCGTAGCCATAAACATGCACCGGATGACCGTTGCGCAGAAACGAGCGTACCGAGAGCTGTTCGAGCCAGCCGAACGGGCCGTGCCAGAACGAGCAGATGACCGGGCGGTCGGTCACGTCCGCAACACTCCACCCGTCGCCTTGCTGACCGCGCCGACGATACTGGCGGAAATCTTCTCGATGTCCTCGTCGGTTAGCGTCTTTTCCTGCGGCTGCAGCGTCACCTCGATGGCCACCGACTTCTTGCCTTCGCCCACCCCGGCGCCCTCAAAAATGTCGAAGACGTCGACGGCGCTGATCAGCGCCTTGTCGGCGCCTCGGGCGGCCTTGAGGATCGTGGCGGCGGCGATGCTGCGGTCGACCACGAAGGCGAAGTCGCGGCTGAGCGGCATCAGGTCGGAGAGCAGCAGCGCCGGCTTGGCCCGCGTCGGCTTGCGGCGCGGCTCGGGCAGGGCGTCGAGATCGACTTCGAAGGCCGCAACAGGCCCAGAAAGATCGAATGCCGACAAAAGGTTAGGGTGGATTTCGCCGAACCACCCGATGATCACTTTCGGCCCCAGCTGGATGCGGCCGCCGCGTCCGGGGTGGCTCCAGGGGGCGGGTTCGGCGACCAGTTGCAGCTTGTCGATGTCGAGGCCGAGGGCGTCGAGCAAAGCGCCCAGGTCGGCCTTGGCGTCGAACACGCCGGCCTTGCGCGCCGGGGACTCCCAATGCCGACCAGCGCCGGCCACCGCGGCGGTACCGGTGCGGATGCCGGTCGCGAAAGTATGTTGTCCGTCAGGGAGATAGGACAAAAACACCTGGCCGACTTCGAACAGCTTGAGATCGGCGAAGCCGCGATTTGCATTGCGCCGTGCCGCCCCGAGCAGGCCCGGCAGCAGCGAGGGACGCATCGAGGTCAGCTCGGCCGCAATGGGGTTGGCGAGCTTGAGCTCCTCCTGCCCGCCACCAAAAAGCCGCGCTTCTGCCTCAGAGATGAACGACCAATTAACGGCTTCATCGAGCCCGCGCGACGCCAAAGCCCGCCGCGCGAGCCGCCGGCGGTTCTGAATTGGGGTCAGCATGCGCTGCGCCACGTGGTTGAGACGCGGCAGCGGCTCGACTGGAACGTTGTCGACCCCCACCATGCGCATCACTTCTTCGGCGAGGTCGGCCTTCTGCGTCACGTCCGGACGCCAGGACGGCACCTTGACGCTGCGTCGATCGCCCGCACCCGAGAGCTGGAAGCCGAGCCGGACGAGAATGGCCTCGATCTCCGCGGTCGGCGTGCGCAGGCCGGTGAGCCGCTCGACCTCGTGGAGCGGAAAATCCACCACCGTTTCGGGGAACACGTCCGCGCCCGAAACCGCGCGCTCGAGCGGCGTGCCGCCGCACAGCTCGAGCACCAGACGGGTCGCCAACTCGAGCCCGGGTTCGGTGAGCGCCGGATCGACCGAGCGCTCCAGCCGGTAGCGGGCGTCCGAGACGATGCCGGTCTTGCGGCCGGTGCGGGCGATCAGATCGGGATCCCAGCTGGCGCATTCCATGAAGACGTTGACGGTGTCGTCGGTGCAGCCCGAACGGATGCCGCCCATGATGCCGCCGATGCAGAGCGGCCCCTGATCGTCGGCGATCACCGTCATGGTCTCGTCGAGCGCATAGATCTTGTTGTCGAGCGCGTCGAAGGACTCGCCGGGCCGGGCATTGCGCAGCACCGGCTGGCCGACGATCTTATCCGGATCATAGGCATGCAGCGGCCGGCCCCAGCCGAGCGAGACGAGGTTGGTGATGTCGACGACGGCGTTGATCGGCCGCAGGCCGACGGCGCGCAGGCGCTGCTGCAGCCAGTCGGGCGAGGGGCCATTCCTGACGCCCTTGATGTAGCGGCCGGCAAACTTGCGGATCGCCTTGGGCTCATCGGGGCTGAACTGATGCGGCAGCGGCGCGATCGGCGAGGGGCCGGCAGCGGCGACCGGCGACATGTCGGTCGGCTTGAGCGTGCCGAGGCCGAAAGCGGCCAGGTCGCGCGCCACGCCGTAAACGCCGGTGGCGTCGCCGCGATTGGGGGTGATCGAGATGTCGAACACCACGCCGTTGATCCCGGCATAGTCGACATAGGGCACGCCGATCGGCGCGTCGTCGGGCAGGACGATGATGCCGTCATGATCGTTGGAAAGTTCGAGTTCGGCCGCCGAGCAGAGCATGCCGTTGGACGGCGCCCCGCGGATCACCACGCCGGCCTTGAGCTCAAAATCCTTGCCCGGAATGTAGGTGCCCGGGAAGGCAAAGACCGACTTCATGCCGGTTGTCACGTTCGGCGCGCCACACACCACGTCGATCAGCGTGCCGGTACCGGCATCGACCTTGCAGATATTGAGATGGTCCGAGTTCGGATGCGGCTCGGCATGCGCCACCTGCGCCACGACGAATTTCTTGAGCGACTTGCCCTGTTCCTCCACGCCCTCGACCTCAAGGCCGATCATCGTCAGCGCCTTGGAAATTTCGTCGGGCGTGGCTGTGGTCTCGAGGTGTTCCTTGAGCCAGTCGAGGGTGAACTTCATCAGGTATCTCGCGGTTCGAAAAAGCAGACCCCGCTCAGGGCGACATGCGTGCCCATGGCGGAGAACGGTGTGGGGACGGTTTGGGGATAGCGACCCAGCGCAATGCGCAGCATGAAGCTGAGATCGGCATTATGGGCAATCAGCTGGTCGACGCCTCCGGGGCGATAGACGATGTCGATCGGCAGGCCATCGTGCAGGCTTTCCCCGTCCTGGCGTTCCCAGAGCAGGTTCTGGTCGGTGATGACGTCGAGTTCCCACTCGCCGCCCTGCAGTGTTTCGGTTTCGCCCTGGCGCGGGCCGGCCCAGTAATGGACATTCCGAACGAGGCAGCCGAACGTGCCCGCCGGTGCGCCATGCCCGAGCAGGCGCCGCGCCATGGGCCTGGCGCGCACGAACTGCATCAGCGCGACGACCGCAATGCCTCTCATGCCAGCGCCTGTCGCAGGTGAGAGGATCGGCGGATGGGTGGGCGACAGCGCGGGTTCAAGGCTGTTTCTTCACGTGTTCAACAAGCAGGTCATTGATCCGGCTCTGCCAGCCCGGACCGGTAGCGCGGAAATGGTTCACCACCTCCTGGTCCAGTCGCAGCCCGATGCGCGCCTTCAGCGGAGCCTTCTGCGGACCCCGCTGGCCGCGGGCGCGCTCGAGAGCCTCAACCAGTTCAGGGAAATCAGAACTCGGCCGTGCGCTCTTGAAGTCTTCCTCGGACCACTCCGGCGCGTCATCTCCTACACGCGTCTCAAAATCATCAAGAGACTCTCCGGGCAGAATGTCCTCCATTGTTCCGGGCTCTCTATCGGGCAAGGTACGCTTTGCGTTCGCGGTCATTGGCTTTCCTCATGGAAATGATGCGGATGCGACCTTGGCGTGGCGTCCAGCAGAAATTGATCAACGTGCCGTCCAGATAGGCAAAGCTCGAGTAACGGAGTTCTCCGTAGTCGTGCCGCCGATCCTGCCTGGTGACCAGACTGGCGACGTCAATCAGGGCAATATCGGCAAAGTCCATGTGCCGATTGTCCAGCGTCCACGTTCGCTTTGCTTCGTCCCACTCCAGGTCCATCTACCACGCTCATTTAATCGTGGCCACAATTAAATCAAGAGCTCAGCCCGCCAAACAGGGTCGGCAGGTCGAGCGGGCGGAAGCCGTAATGGTCGAGCCAGCGCTTGTCGGCGTCAAAGAAGGCGCGCAGGTCGTTCATGCCGTACTTGAGCATGGCGATGCGGTCGATCCCCATGCCCCAGGCAAAGCCCTGGTAGACGTCGGGGTCGAGGCCGCAATGGCGCAGCACATTGGGATGCACCATGCCGCAGCCCAGGATCTCCAGCCAGTCGCTGCCTTCGCCGATCTTGACCTCGGCGCCGGAGCGGTCGCACTGCACGTCCACTTCCATGGAGGGCTCGGTGAAGGGGAAAAAGCTCGGCCGGAAGCGCAGCGTGACGTTGTCGACCTCGAAAAAGGCCTTGAGGAACTCCTCGAGCACCCAGCGCAGCTGGCCGATATGGGCCGACTTGTCGATGACCAGGCCCTCGACCTGATGGAACATCGGGGTATGGGTCTGGTCGCTGTCATGCCGATAGGTCCGGCCGGGCATGACCACGCGGATCGGCGGATCGATGGGCTGGGCGACATAGCCAGCCTCGGGCGGTGCGTTGGTCTTTTGCATGACGCGGATCTGCACCGGCGAGGTGTGCGTGCGCAGCACGCGCTTTACCCCATCGGGTGAAGGCGCCAGAAAGAAGGTGTCGTGCATTTCCCGCGCCGGATGCCCCTCGGGGAAGTTGAGGGCGGTGAAATTATAGTAGTCGGTCTCGATATCGGGCCCTTCGGCGATGGAAAAACCCATGTCGGAAAAGATTGCGGTGATCTCGTCGATCACCTGGCTCACCGGGTGAATGCGGCCTTCGGCGGTGGGCGCCGGGCGCAGCGGCAGGGTGACGTCGAGCTTTTCACTGGCCAGGCGCGCATCGAGCGCGGCGGCCTTGAGCGTGCCGGCGCGCGCATCGATCTGCCCCGTGATCTCGGACTTCAGGCCGTTGATGGCCGGACCGGCGGTCTTGCGCGCATCGGGCGCCATGCTGCCCAGCGAGGCGAGAAGGGCTGATACCGAGCCTTTCTTGCCCAGGGCCGCGACGCGCACGGCTTCGAGCGCCGTTTCGCTGTCGGCGGCGGCAATGGCGGCACCGAGTTCGGCGCGGAGGGTCGAAATCTGTTCGTCGAGGGACATGTGTGTTCCAGTCAGCCCGTACAGTTGCAGTAGACCTCATCCTGAGCCTGTCGGAGGACGCGGTCGTGGTGAGATCGGTGAGCCCAACCTCTTTGTTCGACACGCTCACCATGAGGTTTCATGCGGTGTCGTGGCGCTGGGCCAAAACAAAAGCCTCGCGCCATCCCGTGTCCGGGCGGCGCAAGGCTTAGCTTGAGGCCTCGAAAAAGGCTAGGGCAACATGGCCGACCGGCGTCCGCTGGACGCCTGGACGACCAGAAGCGTTAGGCGCTGACGCGCTCGTGCGTGGTCTTTTCGACCGCGCCGAGATAGTCGAGGGCCGTCTTGGCCTGAGCCACCAGCACCGCAAACGCTGCGGGCTCGGTGATCGCCAGGTCGGACAGCACCTTGCGGTCGACAGCCACCTCGGCCTTGATGAGGCCGTCGATAAATCGACCATAGGTCAGGCCGTGCTCGCGCACTGCGGCGTTGATGCGCTGGATCCACAGGGCGCGGAAATTGCGCTTCTTCACCCGGCGGTCGCGATAGGCGTACTGGCCGGCCTTGTCCACCGCGGCCTTGGCCGTGCGGATGGTATTCTTGCGGCGGCCATAAAAGCCCTCCGCCTGCTTCAGAATCTTCTTGTGACGGGCGTGAGCAGTTACGCCTCTTTTAACGCGTGCCATCGGCTCAGCTCCTTAACGGTTGTACGGCATGTACCACTTGACCAGGCTCTCATCGCCCTTCTTGAGCACCTTGGTGCCGCGATGGGAGCGGATGTAGTCGGCGTCGTGGCTGGACAACCGGTGGCGCTTACCTGCAACGCCGGCCTTGACGCGGCCCGTCGCAGTCATTTTGAAGCGCTTCTTAGCGCCCGATTTAGTCTTCATCTTTGGCATTTTGCTTACCTTCAAATTCAAGGGGGCTCACGCCCACGCATCAAAAACCGCCACGGCATGCCTTTTTGGCCGGGCGGTTCGGAAGCGCGCGATATACAAGGGGAGGCCGGGGAGCGCAAGGGGGTTACGGCGACGCATTGAGGCTTGTAGTATTGCTTGCGTCACAATGTTGTCGGGGAAATACATGCGCCTCTTTATCAGCTGGAGCGGAGATCGAAGTGAGGCGCTAGCCAAAGCACTTTATGAGTGGTTGCCACTTGTTCTACATTATACAGCGCCATGGCTGTCAAAATCAGATATAAAAGCTGGAGAGAGGTGGAGTCTGGAGGTTGCAAAAGAGCTTGAGCAGGCAAATTTTGGCATACTGTGTGTAACAAAAGACAACTTGAATTCGCCATGGATACTGTTTGAAGCGGGGGCGCTGGCAAAATCGATGCAGGATGGCCGTGTTATACCCTTGTTACTAGACCTTGACTTTAAAGAGGTGTCCGGTCCTTTGGCTCAGTTTCAAGCAAAGAAGACTGAAAAGGACGGCATTTGGGAACTAGTGACGAGCCTCAACAAGGCGGCGCCCACGTCCGTCCCGGACCCACAGCTAGAAAAGCTATTCTCTGCCCTCTGGGATGATCTTTCAGAACAGATAGCCCAGATTCCTTCCTCGCACGTCCCCGAAAAAAGCTCTCGGCCTCAAGGCGACATACTTGAGGAGCTAGTTTCCAGTGTCAGAAACGTCGAAATGAGAGTCAGAGATGCGATGGACGAGGAGGGGCCGGTCCGCCGTCGACGTCGTGGTCGAAGTCACCCAATGATGATCCTCGAGTTGCTAGACAGTCATGATCCGCAAGATCCACTTCAGTTACTAGTGATAGCCGGCTTGCTGCGGGACGATCTCCCATGGATCTATGAGGTCGCTAGATCGTTCTACGAAGTAACGGATCAGCGAGATCCAGTGCGCACTCGGGCGGTTGGCGAACGCCTTCTCGCTGCCCTAGAGTTAGCTCGTCGAGGACCATTTATCGACGACGCACTCGCAGACAGAGCCGTGCACACACTCAACCGACTAACTTTATACATTATGGAACTGAGCGAACACCGCAGTGTCCTAAGACGCCGCCCACCCGCTAATGTCACCCAAAGTAATGAGTCTGATGGCTAGCAAAGAAAGCTCTCTGCTCATATCGGCACTGCACCAGGGACCCTAGCTCAGCCCGGGTTGCGGGCGCATGGTATGCACGTAACAGGAGAGCTACCACAAATGGGTATTCTCAACGACCTCAAAGCCGCCATCGCGCGCCGCCGTTTCGACCCCGAACGCGCCTATATCGACGAAGCCACATCCTTCGCCGACCTCGAACTCCGCCAGCGCGAAGTCGACCGCGGCCGGTTCAGGAAGTCTCGGTAACAGGGCGCCAGCTTATCGTAGCCCTCTCCCCTGAGGCGAGAAGGGACGTGGTGGCCTAGTGGTTTGTCACTGACGGACCCCAACCACCGTCATCCTCGGGCTTGACCCGAGGACCCATCTCGCCACCCGCAACATTTTCCGGCTCAGCGCAAGTTGCCCTGGGTCCTCGCGTCAAGCGCGAGGATGACGGCGCGTGGGGAGGGGGCAGGATGCGAACGCTGAGCTACCCCCGCCGGCGGTTGTTCGCTACTGCCTCTTCGAGCGTGTCGAGCAGGTGCTCCCGTTCGGTGCGGGTGAAATCGGCGCTGGCTTCACGGTCGAGCGCGGCGATGGCGCCCAGCGCGCGGGGCAGCACGTCGCGGGCCCGTTGCGTCAGATACAGGCCCTGTACACGGTCGACCAGCCGGCGTTCGATCCAGCCCTCCTGCTCGAGCGTGGCGAGCGTGCGCGCGACGCCCGGCTGTTCGAGATCGAGCCGCTCCACCAGCAGCTTTTGCGTCAGCCCTTCGTCCTGGGCGATCTCGGCAATGGCAGTGAACTGCGCCGGCAGTATCCCGACCGGCGCCAGCGCATCGCGCATCCGGTTGGCAAGCAACCGGGCGAGGTGGGCCGAGACATAGGCGAGGGTCTGTTTATGATCGAGCATGACGCATCGATCATAACATGTTCTCGACTGCGTCGCGAGATGGCTTCAGCTCAGGATGTCCTGCCAGGATTTGGCGGCCCGCGTCACTTTGGCGACGGTACGGATGCGGGCCTTCTCGCGGATGTCGAGCTCGTCCGAGACGATGTTGTGGGCATTGGCCGGATCGAGCACGCTGCGCGCCACGAAGTGGTTTTCGAGATAGCCGAACACCGTCCAGACATTGTCGGAGAGTTCGCGCGGCTTGCTGCGCAGGGCCGCCGCCACGGTCAGTTCGAGATAATAGCTGGGAAAGCTCAACCCGTTCTTGTCGCGCCAGAGCTTGAGCACCCGCACTTCGTCGCGCCGGTTGGACTTGAGCGCATCGAGCACGTGCCGGTTGAGGTCGGTCACGAAGGCCTTGCCGCGCAGGGCGCTGTAGAGCCAGTGCTCCTCGGTCTGCGGATTGTCGCGGCGCGCCGGGATGATGTCGACGGTCAGCCCGCCCAGATTGACCGCGATCGAGACGTTCCGGCTCTTGGGCTGCAGCCCCATCTTGTCCAGCGAGTGGTAGAGCGACTCGTAGATTTCGCGTGAGGAGAACGGCGCTGCCGGACTGATCGAGGCGAGAAAGTCGATATGCATGCCCGAGGCATTGGCCATGCCTTTTTCGAACGCGCCGGCCGGAGTGACCTCGAGCAGGTGCTTGCCGGCCCAGGCCCGGGCCATGCGCTCGACCCGCGGCGTCAGCGTGCGCAGCGGCGAGGCAGGAGAATCGTCGACCCGCTCCCGGTCGAGAATGCCGCGAAGGTAACTGCTCGCTGTCTGCAGTGCGATCTGCACCGGAAGGTCCCCACCCCGTTGTGATGGTTTATTTTGTCCTAACGGACCAAGACGCGCCCCTCAAAAGTGCAAGTATGGTTTACGCCGCCGATGGCCGTTTTGTGACAGTGCCGCGCCGACGGGCCGCCGGAAGCTGTCGGTTCGTGCGCCAGAAACGACAAAGGGCGCCGCAGGGGCGCCCTTTCATGGCCATGTCCGGACGGACCGGACCTATTTGGGAGCGAGGACCATCACCATCTGACGGCCTTCCGAGCGCGGCGAGGATTCGACCTTGGCCTTTTCGGCCAGCTCGGCCTGCACCTTGATCAGCAGCTGCATGCCGATGTCCTGATGCGCCATTTCGCGGCCACGGAAGCGCATCGTCACCTTGACGCGGTCGCCCTCGTCGAGGAAGCGGTGCACCGCCTTCATCTTGGTCTGGTAGTCATGGTCGTCGATATTGGGTCGAAGCTGGATTTCCTTGACCTCGATGACCTTCTGCTTCTTGCGCGCCTCGGCAGCTTTTTTCTGCGCGGCGAACTTGAAGCGGCCCAGATCCAGGATCTTGGCGACGGGCGGATTCGAATTGGGGGAGATGATCACCAGGTCGAGCCCAAGCTCCTGAGCCATTGCCAGCGCATCACGCGTTCGCACAGCACCCTTGTTCTCGCCTTCAACGTCGATCAGCTGGACATCGGGGCTGGAGATATCTTCATTGGACTGCGGCCCATCTTTCTGGGGCGCAACGGGTCTCATGGGACGACGAATGGCAGGCGATCCTTCAATTGTTACCGAAGCGGCGGGAGCGTCCCTAAAATCGTGGTCGCAGCGCCATAAGTCAACAGGCAGTCGTGCGCGAACGGGCAGAATGCTGACGAACTTTGGTCGTGGTGCATCACTTGCACTGCTGTCCGCGCCCATGCATGAGCATCCGGTCAACAGATGAGGCCGTTCCATGCCTGAAATGCTTGCCGTCGGATCGGGTTCCGCCGCGCGCCAGATTGCCGTCCTGCGCCGGCCGGGCCAGGCGCCGGGGCTGTTCTGGATGGGTGGCTATCGCTCCGAGATGACCGGCGCGAAGGCCACCGCCATCGACGCCCACGGCACGGCCCACGGCCTGGCGGTAACCCGCTTCGACTATTCCGGCCACGGCCAGTCGGGCGGTGATTTCCTCGATGGCACCATCAGCCGCTGGCTCGAGGAGTCGCTGGCGGTGTTTGCCAGCTGCAGCGGGCCGCAGGTGGTGATCGGCTCGTCCATGGGCGGCTGGCTGGCGCTTCTGCTCAACCGGGCGCTGCGCCGGGCAGGCGACGACCGGGTCAAGGCCCTCATCCTGATCGCCCCGGCGGTGGACATGACGCAGGCGCTGATGGAAGCAAGCTTTAGCGCCGGCGAAAGGCAGGCGATGGCCGAAACCGGGCTGGTCGAACAGCCCTCGGACTATTCGGATCAACCCTATCCGATCACCCGGGCGCTGATCGAGGATGGGCGGCAGCACCTGCTGCTGGGCGAGCGCGGCATCGATGCCGGCTGTCCCGTCACCATCCTGCAGGGCGGACGCGACACGGATGTGCCGCAGGCGCACGCCCTGCGGCTGGCCCAGCACCTGCTCACCGACCCGGTGACGGTCACCTTGATCCCTGACGGCGACCATCGCCTCTCCCGGCCGGCGGATCTCGAGCTGTTGCAGGCCGCGATCAGTCGGGCCGTGGCCGACGCCGTGCCGGCCCAGGCCGAACTGCCGCTTGGCTAGGCGCGGCCGCGCCGGCTAGGGTGAGAGGGGAGGCAAAACAGCCCATGACGTTTGATCCGTTCAAGATCAGGGCCCTCGTGCCCCAGTTCGATGCGCTCAGCGAAGGCTATCGGCTGGCGAGCGCGGCGACGCGGGCGCGCCACCCGGTAGAGGCCGACCTCGCCTATGGCGACGGGCCGCGGCAGAGGCTCGACATCTTCGTGCCGCCCGGCGGCGGCACCGGCCGGCCGGTACACATGTTCTTTCACGGCGGCTACTGGCGCGCCAACGACCGCGAGAACTTCCACTTCGTCGCCGATACCGTGCTCGCCGCGGGCGCCATCGCGGTGATCGTCGAATATACGCTGATGCCTGGCGCCCGCATGGCACAGCTGGTGGACGAGGCGCGCCGGGCGGCGGCCTGGGTGAGCACGCATATCGGCGCCTATGGCGGCGATGCCGGGCGCCTGACCGCCAGCGGCCACTCGGCCGGCGCGCATTTGGCCTCCTATCTCGCCCAACAAGCGCCGCACGAGCATGGCCTGCCGGCGACGCGGCCCAAGGCGCTGCTGCTGGTGAGCGGCATCTACGACCTGCGCCCGATTGTGCTGAGCTTTCTGCAGCCCGAAATCGGCCTCACGGCAGAAGAGGTCGCGGCCTTTTCGCCGGTCGACGCGCGCCAGGCGCCCGACACCGCCCTGACGCTCGTGGTCGGCGGCGCCGAAACCGAGCCCTTTCACCTCCAGGCGCAGGATCTTGCCTTCGCCGCCCACAAGCGCGGCGCGCCGGTGGAGCGGCTGACGGTGTCCGGGCAGGACCACATGACCATCGTGCGCGACATGGGCGTGCCGGGGACGAGAATGGCCGACCTGCTCACCGAGACCATTGCCAGAGGGGCGCTCTAGCAGGTGCCGCGCAGCGGCAGGCGGAACAGCCCCGGACCGCATCGCTTGAGAATGCCGGCAAGGCTCTTGGGCACGCAGAGGCCCTCGCCCGAGGCGCAGGGCTCGAGCAGGGCGCCGGGCGCCACCGCGGCGCCTGCTTTGGAAATGCGCGCGGCCGAAGCAGCGACCGCAGCCAGGGGCAGCAAGCGGCGACAGCTGAGAGTGCCGGCATCGGCCGCCGCGCGCAGCACGGCAGCGTCCTGACCGGTGGCAAAGCTCTGGTAGTCGGGGAGCCAGTCGGCGGTGTTTTCCACGATCAGCCGGTCGGCCTCGGCGGCGTCGGCCGCGCTGGCCTCGGCCCCGGCGATGATCTCGCGCACGCGGTCGATCGTGCAGGCGGTGCGCAGGGCCATGTCGAGCGTGCTCGCCTCGGCCCGGACGGGAGCGGCGGCACACGCCAGAAGGCTCACCGCAATCAGGAAACGACGCACAGCCATGGGCTTTCCCTCATGGTTTAAATCGATGCTGTAACCCGCAGGCAAAGCCTAGCGCAGACTTCCCGGCTTGGGTAGGTTGCCCGGGAGTTCGGAGCGTCACAGTGTGAGTATGTTTAGGACGAGGCTGAGGCCGCTGCCGCGCGGGTCCTCGATTGCGGTGATCGGCGCAGGCATCATCGGTACCAGCGCAGCCTTTGCGCTCAACGAGCGTGGCTACAAGGTGACGCTCTACGACCGGGCGGAACCGGGCGCAACCGGCCCCTCCTGGGGCAATGCCGGACATGTGGTGGGCTCGGGGATCTTTCCGCTCGCAGAGCCCGGCATTGCCTGGTCGGCGCTCAAGATGCTGCTCGACCCCGATGCCCCGCTCAAGATCCTGCCGGCCTATTATACAACCGTAGCACCCTGGGTCTGGCAGTTCTGGCAGTCGAGCCGGGGCGAGGCCTATGCCCGCGGCATCGCTGCGCTGACGGCCCTCAGCATGGGCGGGGTCGAAGAGACCGAAGCCTTCTGGAACCGGGCCGGTATCGGCGCCCTGCTGCGGCGCGACCCGGCGCTTTATCTCTACGAGAGCGACCAGAGCTACCAGGTCTCGCTCGGGCACTGGGATCGGCGCAGCGAGGCCGGGCTCAGTTCCACGCATCTGGATGCGCGCGACATCGCTGAGCTCGAACCCAATCTGGCGCCGATTTTTCCGCGTGCCGTGGTCAGCCATGAATGGGGCATCGTCACCGACCCGTTCGAGGTGGTGACGGCGCTGTTCCTTGCCGGTCTGGCGCGCGGCGTGCTGCACGAGCGCGCCAGGGTCGACGCGGTCTCGCCGCAGGGCGATCTGGTGACGGTTGCCGCCAACGGCGCTACCCGGACCTTTGACGCGGCCGTGGTGGCGGCGGGAGTGTGGTCAAAGACATTGGCCGCTAGCCTGGGCGAAAACCTGCCGGTGGAAGCCGAGCGCGGCTACAACCTGACATATCCGGGCAAGGGCGGGCTGATCGGCCGGCCGCTGGTGCTGGCCGACCGCGGCGTCGTGGTCACCCCGCTCGAACCCGGTCTGCGGCTGGGCGGCTGGACCGAGCTGGGTGGCATCGAATTGCCGCCCAATCCGAGCCGCTGGAGGCGCATGCGCGCCATTACCGACCGCGTCATTCCCGCCCTGAACGGCTCGCCGGCCAGCGAGTGGATGGGGCACCGGCCGTCGGTGCCCGACTCGGTGCCGGTGATTTCCCGTTCAACCCGCACGCCGGCCGTGTTTTATGCCGTCGGGCACGGCCATTACGGCCTCAGCCAGTCGGCCCGCACGGCGCGCATGATCGTCGAACTGGTCGGCGACGTCGCCGATGCCCATTACGCGGCCCACAGCATCGAACGATTTGCCTAGGGGGCGGCGCCCTCCGCACGCGTGACGCGAAGCGCCAGGTTCTTCGGACACCGAACCGATTGCGCAAGCTGCGCCATGGGTCCTCGGGTCAAGCCCGAGGATGACGGTGGTTGGGTTGGGCAAGTGACAAACGCCAGATTGGTCTGTGCCATCTGCCATCGCAGACGTTTCACTCGGTCGCGCGACATGATGTGCCGCGCAACCCTCATCTGGTGCGACGCCCCACCTTCTCCCACAAGGCGGCAAGGGGGACCGGACGGCCGGGCGTCAGGTCTCGATGTCGCAGACCACCAGGCCGGCGAAGCCGCCTTCGAGGGCGGCTACCAGGCGCTTGCCGGCTTGCTGGTGCTTGCCGTCGGCCAGGTAGGCGTCGCGAGCCTGGGCATCGACGAAATCGATGACGAAGGCGTGGGCAAAGCCCTGTTCCAGCCCTTCCGGGCTGACGCTGGAGCCGAAGGTCATGTCGGTGATGCCGCTCAGGTGGCCACGCAGCGTTGCCAGGTCGGCAAAGATGGCGAGGCGTTCGTCGGCGGTGATGCTCGGCTTGAACTTGCAGAGCACGATGTGGCGAATGGCCAAGTGCAAATCCCCCCTTGGGTAGCTCAGTACGTCGCCCGTCCCCCGGACAGGTCGAACACGGATGCCGTGGTGAAGGAGTTCTCCTTGCTCACCAGCCAAGCGACCATGTTAGCCGCTTCGTCGACTTCCAGGAAGCGACCGCGCGGAATGCGCGAGAGCATGTAGTCGATGAACTCGGGCTTGAGTTCGTCGAGAATGCGGGTCTTGGCGGTCGCCGGGGTGATGGCGTTGATGGCGATGTCGTATTTCGCGCATTCCTTGCCGACCGCCTTGGTCATGCCGATGACACCGGCCTTGGCCGCGGCATAGGCGGCGGCATTGGGATTGCCTTCCTTGCCGGCGATCGAGGCGATGTTGACGATGCGGCCGTAATTGCGGGCCTTCATGCCGGGCAGTACGGCGCGGTTGACGTAGAAGGCGCCGTTGAGGTCGATCTCGATGACCCGGCGCCATTCGTCGAGCTCATATTCGTCGAGCGGCGCGTTCTTGCCGGCAATGCCGGCCGAGTGGACCAGGATGTCGATGCGCCCGAGCGCTTTTTCCGTTTCGGCCACAGCGGCGGCGACCTGGTCATAGTCGGCGATGTTGACGGTGACCGAGCTGGCGGCAGCCCCCAGTTCGGCCTTGGCGGCCGCCAGCAGATCGGCATTCATGTCCCACAGGCTCACCTGGGCGCCCGAGGCGACAAGCCGCCGCGCGATGGCAAAGCCGATGCCCTGCGCGCCGCCGGTGATCACTGCCACCTGATTGTTGAGATCGATCTGGTTCATCTGCTCCACCCCGTCAGAAATGCAAAACCTGCCTTTGCGTGTATCGTTTTACGTCTGGGGCGACCAGCCGGATTTCGCGTTGGCGGCATCAGCAATTGGCCTTACGAGTGAGTGAAAAGGGAGGATCACCAGATGGATCAACTGCCGAGCTTTTCGCTGGCCGGAAAGACTGCGCTCGTCACCGGGGCCGGGCGGGGCCTTGGCCGGGCCATCGCCCTGGCGCTGGCCAATGCCGGCGCCGACGTGGCGCTTGGCCTGCGTGACGTGCAGGCCGATGGCGGCCTGGCGGCCGAAATCGAGGCCATGGGGCGCCGGGCACTGAAACTGCAGATGGACGTGCTCGACCTGCCGCAGGCCTATGCCGCCATCGACAGCGCCATTGCGGCGCTGGGCGGCATCGACATTCTCGTCAACAATGTCGGCGGCGGCACGCAGGGGCCGGTGGAGACCTTTTCCGAAGCCGAGTTCGACTGGACCATCAACCTTTCGGTCAAATCCACCTTCTTTGTCGCCCAGCATGTGGGCCGCCACATGATCGGGCGCGGACGCGGCGCCATCATCAACATGGGGTCGCAAGCCGGCGCTGTCGCCTTGCCGGGCGAGGCGATCTATTGCCTCTCAAAGGCGGCCGTCAGCCACATGACCAAGTGCATGGCGGTCGAATGGGGGCCGCACAACGTGCGGGTGAACTGCGTGGCGCCGACCTTTTTCACCACCGACGGCACCGCCAAGGCGCTGGGCGACCCGGCCTTCAAGGCCGACGTGATCGAGCGGATCGCAGCGCTGCACCGCATCGGACAGCCGCACGAAGTGTCGGGCGCCGTGGTGTTCCTCGCCTCCGAAGCAGCGGCCATGATCACCGGACACACGCTGCTGATCGATGGGGGGTGGACGGTCCGCTAGCGTCCGCATACGACTTTAGTATGAGGTTTTTCTACGACTTTAGTAGCAGGCGGCCGGGTTGACCTGTCTGCAGCAAGGCCGCACTGTCGGCTCAAGCAAGGCGGCACCCGAGCCGCCAGAATGCAGGAGGAAGTTTCTTTGGCCAGCGTAACCATCAACAAGGCGGGCAAGCACTACGGCTCGTTCGAAGCGCTCAAGGGCGTGTCCGTCGACATCACCGACGGCGAATTCGTCATTCTTGTCGGCCCGTCGGGCTGCGGCAAGTCCACCCTGCTGCGCATGATCGCCGGCCTCGAGGACATTTCCTCGGGCGAGATCTCGATCGGGGGCCGTGTCGTTAACGACCTGCCGCCCAAGGAACGCGACATCGCCATGGTGTTCCAGAACTATGCGCTCTACCCGCATATGACGGTGGCGCAGAACATGGCGTTCTCGCTCAAGCTCAAGGGCGTGCCCAAGGCCGAGATCAACGAGAAGGTCAACCGCGCCGCTTCGATCCTCGGGCTGGAAAGCCTGCTGCAGCGCCAGCCGCGCCAGCTCTCGGGCGGTCAGCGCCAGCGCGTGGCCATGGGCCGCGCCATCGTGCGCGATCCGCAGGTCTTCCTGTTCGACGAGCCGCTGTCGAACCTTGACGCCAAGCTGCGTGTGCAGATGCGCTCGGAAATCAAGGAACTGCACCAGCGTCTCAAGACCACCACCATCTACGTGACGCACGACCAGATCGAAGCCATGACCATGGCCGACAAGATCGTGGTGATGCGCGACGGCGTGATCGAGCAGATGGGCTCGCCGCTCGATCTGTATGATCGTCCGGTCAACACCTTCGTCGCCGGCTTTATCGGCTCGCCCTCGATGAACTTCATCGAAGGCGCCGTGACCGAGAGCGGCTTTAAGACCTCGGACGGCATCATGCTGCCGCTGCAGAAGAACCAGGTCGACGCCACCACCTATGGCGTGCGCCCCGAGCACCTCAAGCTCGACAACGAGCACGGCATCCCTGCCGAAATCGTGGTGGTCGAGCCGACCGGTTCGGAAACTCAGGTGGTGATGCGTCTGGGCAAGCAGACCGTGGTCGGCATCTTCCGCGAACGCGTCGCGGCCAAGCCGGGCGAGACGCTCAAGGTCACCCCGGACCTGTCGGTGATCCACCTGTTCAACAAGGACGGCAAGCGCGTCAACTGACGCCGCATCGTCGCAACCTGTCGAGGGCGGCCCGCAAGGCCGCCCTTTTGGTTTGCGGCGCATGAGTCTTTGGTCGGGGGCGGGTTCCCAAGCGGCGCCAGCCGGATAGACTGGTGCCAACAAGAACCGGAGGACCCGCCATGACCCAACTCGTCATTCCCGATCTCAAGGACAAGGCGGTGCTGATCACCGGCGCCTCGACCGGCATCGGCGCAGCGCTGGCGCGCGCCTTTGCCGCCCAGGGCGCCAAGGTCGGCCTGCACTACAATTCGAGCAAGGACGCCGCCGAAACGCTGGCCGCCGAGATCGCGGCAGCCGGCGGCACGGCGGTGCTGATCAAGGCCGACGCCACCAAGTCGGCAGAGATGCGGGCGGCGGTGGAGGCCACGGTCAAGGCCTTCGGCCGGCTCGATGGGCTGATCAACAATGCCGGCGGCATGGTGGCGCGCCAGCCCTACCAGGACTACACCGAAGAGCTCTACGACCAGGTGATGGACCTCAATGCCCGCTCGGTGCTGGCGGCCTCGCATGCCGCGATCCCGCATCTCAAGAGCGCCGGCGGCGGCTTTATCATCAACACCACCTCGATCGCGGCGCGCAACGGCGCCGGCGGCGGGGCCGGGCTCTATGGCTCGTCCAAGGCCTTTGTCGGCAACGTGACGCGCGGCATGGCCAAGGAGCTGATCGCCTTCGGCATCCGCGTCAACGCCGTGGCGCCGGGCGTCATCGATACGCCCTTCCACGAGCGCTATTCGACCGAGGCGCAGCTCAAGGCCATGCTGGCCACCGTGCCGCAGGGCCGGCTGGGCGTTTCCGAGGACTGTGTCGGCGCCTTCCTCTTCCTCGCCTCGGCGGCCCTGTCGGGCTATGTCATCGGCCAGACGCTCGAGGTCAATGGCGGGCAGCTGATGCCCTGACCGGGATCGCGGCGGGGCGACGCTGAGGCCCCATTTCGGCGTTCCACGGCGTCAGTCGTCGAAATGGCCCCAGCGGGCGAACACGCCGCCCTGCAGCTGATGGACCGGATCGGCCGGCGGCCAGCCGCCGGCGGGCGGCGCCAGGTCGCGGACGTCGTGGCGCGGCGTCCAGCCCAGCGTGTCCTCGGGCGCATTCCGGTACCAGGGTTCGATGCAGCGCGAGAGGGCAAAGACCCGGCGATAGCCCAGGGCCGGCGCGTCGAGCCCGGTGCGCACCAGGTCGGTCAGATCATCGGGATGGCACCAGAGATGCAGTTCGCGGGCGCTGCCCGGCGGGCTGGCGGCGCAGATGCGCATCACCAGGCAGTCGATGCCGAACTTGTCGAAATAGAGCCGGGCCAGGTTTTCGCCGAAGAGTTTCCCCACCGCATAGAGCGTATCGGGCCGCGCCGGTGCATCCATGTCCAGCGGCGCCTGCGCGACCGGCGACATCCCCAGCACATGGTAGGACGAGGCATAAACGATGCGCCGCACGCCGGCCGCTCGTGCCGCCTCGAACAGGTTGTAGGTGCCCGCAATATTGGCCGAGAGGATGGCCTCCCAGGGCGCCTCGGTGGAAATGCCGCCCATATGCACGATGGCAGAAACGTCGTCGGCCATCAGCCTGTCGAGTGCGGCCCGATCGGCGAGGTCGGCCAGCACCACCGGAGGCGCAGTGTCGGGTTGCACGATATCGGTGGCCAGCACCTGCCGCCCGTCGACCTCCAGCCGTTGGCGCAGGTGGCGACCGAGCCGGCCGGCAGCGCCGGTGAGGAGCAGTTTGGACATGGGCAGCGGACTCGACTGGGGAGTGACGCGCGAGGGCTAGCATACTTCTCGCGCCGATCCCAAGTCCTCGCGGCGCCGTTGACAGCCCCCGGAGGGGGTGTTAGCCAGAAGTAATCATACTAATTTGGGGAGGCAGCAATGACCTTTGACGAGATCAAGCGCAAGATCGGCTCGGGCCTGCTGTCCTTTCCGGTGACCGACTTTACCGCCGAGGGCGAGTTCGACGCCGCCGGCTATGCCCGTCGCCTCGACTGGCTCTCGTCCTACGACGCGGCGGGCCTGTTCGCGGCGGGCGGCACCGGCGAGTTCTTCTCCATCGGCTATGACGAGTACGACACTGTGATCCGCACGGCCGTGGACAATAGCTCCAAGGACGTGCCGGTGCTGGCCGGCGTCGGCTATGGCACGCGCATGGCCGTGGACCTGGCGCGGCGCGCCGAAAAAGCCGGCGCTGCCGGCATCCTGGTGCTGCCGCATTATCTGATGTTCGCCGAGGAAGCGGGCGTGGTCGCCCACATGACGGCGATCTGCAAGGCGGTGGGGATCGGCGTGATCTACTATGCGCGCGACAATACAAAGCTCTCGCCCGCCAACCTCGAAAGGCTGGCCGAGGCTTGCCCCAACTTCATCGGCTACAAGGATGGCATCGGCGACCTGCAGCTGATGCAGCGCGTCTCGCACCGCCTCGGCGACCGGCTAGTGCATATCGGCGGGCTGCCGACGGCCGAAGTCTTCGCCCAGCCCTACCTCGAAATGGGCGTCACCACCTATTCGTCGGCGGTGTTCAACTTCGTGCCCGAACTGGCGCTGAAATTCTACGCGGCGGTGCGCGCCCGCGACACCGCGGTGATCGACCGGCTGATGAAGAGCTTTTACCTGCCGCTGATCGACCTGCGCGACCGCAAGAAGGGCTACGCGGTCTCGATGATCAAGGCCGGCGCCACACTGGTCGGCCACTCTGCCGGTCCGGTGCGCACGCCCTTGACCGAACTGGATGCCGGAGAGCGGGAGACGCTCAAGGCGTTGATCGACGCGAACAGCTGAGGGGAGAGTCGCTCACCCTGCGACCAATGAGTGAGCGGGCACAGATCCGCCGCCACGCGCCGTCATCCGGGGGCTACGGACCCGGGGACCACTCCGCTTTGTCCAAGCGCCGATGGGTTTGATCCGGCGGAACCATGGGTCCTCGCGTCAAGCGCGAGGATGACGGTGGGTGGGGCGGGAATGTGTCATTCCTCGGTAAACACCCCTCTCTTGCTGCGACTAACGCGCTGGCGTGGTGTGAGAGTGTCGACGACATCAACCAAGCGCTGACGGCCCGCTCAAGCGGCCCTGGGTCCCCGGGTCGAGCCCGGGGATGACGGCGAGTGGGGGGCAAGTGTGAGGAAGGACCTCACGGCCCGTACGGGTCCCAGCCATTGGCCTGGAACAGCGCGATAATGTAGCCGAAACAGAACGAGAAGGCGGTTTCCATCGGCGCGGCGCCGTCGATATGGGGCACGTGGTCGGGCATGATCATGCCGTCATAGCCGACCTCGTGATAGATCTTGAAGGCTTCCGCCATGTTCATGTCGCCCTCGTCCGGGAACACCTCGGTGAACGAGAACTTCTTGCCCTTGATGTTGCGGAAGTGGACGTTGAAGATCTTCTTGCGGGTGCCGAACCAGCGGATCACTTCGGCGATCTCCTCGCGCGGGTTCTCCATGCTTTCGGCAATCGTGCCCTGGCAGAAATTGAGGCCGTGATAGGGGCTCTCGGCGATCGAAACGAACTTCTTCAACCCTTCGACCGTGCCCAGCACGCGATCCACGCCGCGGTAGCCCGGCCGGGTGATCGGGTCGTGGGGATGGCAGGCAAGGCGCACCTTGTTGGTCTCGGCGACGGGCACGACGCGCTCGAGGAAATAGGTGATGCGCTCCCAGAAGGTGTCGGCATCGACCCGGCCCGCCATGGTCATCACGTCGTCGTCGGTCGTCTTGTCGTGCCGGAAAGTCGAGAGTTCGGCGCCGCCACGGCCCAGTTCGGACGTGGTGCGCGGAATGCCGACAATGTTGAAATTGTACTTGACCGCGTGCACGCCCAGCGAGGCCAGCATTTCGAGGAGCTTGCAGATGCCGTCGATCTCGCGGTCGCGCTGGCCCGGAATGCCCAGCACAATGCCCTTGGACCGATTGGTCTCGATGCCCGAGGATTCGAGCGGCAGCTGGATCATGTCCAGAACCAGCCCGGCCTTTTCGATGCGCTCGATATGGCGGGCGAAGCTGTCGCGCGTCCAGTCATAGGCGCTGCCTTCAGGATCGATGCAGACATGCTTGACGCCCAGCTGCGCCAATTGCCTCAAATAGCGGTCGCCGCCAGCCTGCGTCAGCTGCCCGCCGCCCATCTGCGTTCCAACATACATCGGTGACCTCCCTCCAGGTTCTATGACTTCTTCAAAGCAGTATGATAGATTTTACCGATGGGCAAGCAATTGTCCGGAATCGGCGCTGGGCAAGACTGGCTTGACCCGTGCCGGAGCGCTATCAGTCGAGGGCCGCCTTGCGCGAACTACGAGGGATCAGATGACCGCCAGTGACGCGACCGGACTCGCCGACCGGGTCAAGCTCGACCTGATCCGGCTGATCGAAACCCAGGGGCTCGAGCCGGGCGCAAAGCTGCCGACGGCCGACCGGCTCTGCGCCCAGTTCGCGGTGAGCCGCACCGTGGTGCGCGAGGCGATCGCCAGCCTCAAGGCCGACGGGCGGCTGCGCTCGCTGCGCGGCAGCGGCGTCTATGTCAGCGCGCCGCCGCCCAGGGGCGTGGCCTTTTCGCTGTTCATGGCCGCGCCCGAAGAAATCGGCGATGTGCTCGACCTGCTCGAATTCCGCATCAGCGTCGAAACCGAAGCGGCTGCACTGGCCGCCGAGCGACGCACCGAGACCAACCTGCTGCGTATGGAACAGGCCATGACACTGTTCGGCCGGCATCTCGACGACAACAGCCTAGCCGCCGACGCCGACCGCGCCTTTCACCGCGCCATTGCCGACGCCACCAATAACCGGCGCTTCCGCATGTTCGTCGACGAAATGGGCGAGCGGCTGATCCCGCGTCGTGCCCTGGGGGCCAGCTTTGCCGACGAAGCCAGCAAGCACGATTTTCTCGACGTGATCCGCGCCGAACACCAGCTGATCTTTGCCGCCATCAGCGACCGCCAGCCTGAGGCAGCGCGCGCCGCCATGCGCCGCCACCTCGATGGCGGTCGGCGTCGCTATCGCGAATGGAGCCTCGCCCACGACCTGCCCTCGGGCCGGGGCGCGCTCATATGAGCACGGTCACCGTCGTTTCCAATGCGCGCTGCGAGGTCGGCGAAAGCCCGGTCTGGGACGATCGCGCCGGCTGCCTGCTCTGGACCGATATCCCGCGCGGCATAGTGTTTGAATGGCACGCCACGACGGGCGTCCGCCGGCAATGGTCCTTCGGCGAGGCGGTCGGCTCGTTCGGGCTCTGCCGAAGCGGCCGGCTGGTGGTGGCGCTGGTCAATGACATCGTGCTGTTCGACCGGCAGACCGGCGGGCGGACCACCATTGCCAGCATCTCGCATGGCCGGACCGGCATGCGGCTCAACGACAGCAAGGTCGGGCCGGACGGCGCCTTCTGGGTCGGTTCGATGGACGCCAGTGGTGCACCCGACCCGCAGGGCGCGCTCTATCGCATCGCCCCCGATGGCGCGGTGCGGGTGGTGACAACCGGCCTCAGGACGTCCAACGGCCTCGCCTTCGGGCCCGGCGGTACGCTGCTCTATCACTCGGATTCGCGCGGGCCCTGGATCGATGTCTACGACCTCGATCCGACGACCGGCGCGACGCACAACCGCCGCCGCTTCCGCGACCTCGACGAGGCGACCGGCCGGCCCGACGGCGGCGCCTGCGATGTCGAGGGCTGCTACTGGTCGGCGGGGATCTCGGCCAGCCGGCTCAACCGCTTTGCGCCGGACGGGAGCTTGCGCGAATGGATCGATCTGCCGGTCGGCCGTCCCACCATGCCGTGCTTTGGTGGACCGGACGGCAGGACGCTTTATGTGACGAGCCTCAGCTCCGGCTTCACCGCCGAAGACTTTGAACGCTCCCCGCTCAGCGGCCAGGTGATTGCGCTGCCGTCGCCGGTGCGCGGGGTGGCGGTGGAGAGGTTTGCGGATGGCTAGAGCGGCGGCACAGTCTCGCCGCTGACCTAACCCCACCGCGCGGTGGGTGAGAATGGGTCACCGCGCAAGGCCATTGCAGGTCTGTCCTTGACCCATCCGGGCAGGAGGGCGGCTAGAATTCGATGCCGGCCTGGGCTTTCACGCCGGCGCGGAAGGGGTGCTTGATTTCGGTCATTTCGGTGACGAGATCGGCGATCTCGATCAGTTCATCCTTGGCATTGCGGCCGGTGACGATGACGTGGGTATCGCGCGGCTTGTTCCTGAGGACCTCGATGACCTCCTCGAGCGGCAGGTAGTCATAGCGGAGCACGATGTTGAGTTCGTCGAGCAGCACCAGCTTGTAGGAGGGGTCGGCGATCAGCGCCTTGGCCCGCTCCCAGGCGGCCCGGGCGGCGGCGAGGTCGCGCTGCCGATCGGCGACGTCCCAGGTAAAACCCTCGCCCATGGCGTTGATGGTGACCAGATCGGGGAAATGTTCGAGCACGTCGCGCTCGCCGGTCGACCAGGCGCCCTTGACGAACTGCACGATACCGACGCGGAAGCCGTGGCCGATGGCACGGAAGACCATGCCGAAGGCCGCCGTGGACTTGCCCTTGCCCTTGCCGGTATGGACGATCAGCAGCCCCTTCTCCTCGGTCTTGGTGGCCAGGATCTTGGTGCGGGCCTCCTTCTTTTTCCGCATCTTTTCAGCGTGATAGGCGTCGCGCTCGGCCTCGCTCATCAGGTCGGTCTTTTTGGGGGCTTTGTCGGTCAATCCAAACTCTCCATCGCGTCTGCGGAACGATACCGCTCATCGGCCCTTCGGGCCGCCTGCCCCGCAAGGGACAAGCGGATGTGGCACGCCGCCATTATTGCTTGTCCTGCAGGAACTCGAACACGGCGTTCGAGCGCGGGATCCAGAAGCCGCGCTCGCGCGCCTCGCGGAACCTGGCCAGCAGTTCGTCATAGCCGAACGGGTTGTTGGCGGCGATGAAGGCGCGTGTCGACTCGTCCTCGACAAAGGCGGCGAAGGCGAGGTCGAAATGGTGCGTCCTGACCGCGCCGGTGGTGGCTGCGAAGGCGAACATGTAGTCCACAGTGGCGATGATCTCGAAGGCGCCTTTGTAGCCGTGGCGCTTGACCCCGTCGATCCATTTGGGGTTGACGACGCGGGAGCGCATGACGCGGGAAATCTCTTCGTCCAGCGTGCGGGCCAGCGGCCGTTCGGGGCGGGAATGGTCGTTGTGCCAGGCGACGGGCTTGCGGCCGGTGAGGCTTTCGGCCGTAGCGACGAGGCCGCCCTCGAACTGGTAGTAGTCGTCGCTGTCGAGCAGGTCGTGCTCGCGATTGTCCTGGTTGTGCACCACCGCTTCGATGTCGGAGAGGCGGGCGGCGAAACGGTCGCGTTCGGGCGTGCCGGCCGCTTGCGCGCCATAGGCGTATTGCCCCCAGTTGAGCACGGCCTCGGCAAGATCGGCTTTGGTCTCCCACATGCCGGAGTCGATCAGCCCCTGCAGCCCCGCGCCATAGGCGCCGGGTTTCGAGCCAAAGATGCGATGGCCGGCGCGCAGCGCCGCTTCGGCCTGGGTGGCGCCATCGCGCATCAGGCCCAACGCATCGATACGCATGCGAGAGGCAATGGGGTTCTGGTCCTCGGGCTCATCGAGCGCACCGACGGCGCGGCTGGCGCGATCAAAGAGCGCGATCTGGGCCGGGAAGGCATCGCGGAAAAAGCCCGAGATGCGCAAGGTGACGTCGACGCGCGGACGACCCAGTTTGGCCAGGGGGATGATCTCGTAGCCGGCAATGCGCAGCGAGCCGGGGTCCCATTTCGGTCTGACGCCGATAAAGGCCAGCGCCTGGGCGATGTCGTCGCCGCCGGTGCGCATGTTGGCGGTGCCCCAGACCGAGAGCGCCAGCGACCGCAGGGGCGTGCCATGCTCCTGAAAATGCCGCACCAGCAGGTTTTCGGCCGATTTCTGCCCGAGCGCCCAGGCGGTGGGCGTCGGCACGGCGCGGATATCGACCGAATAGAAGTTGCGTCCTGTCGGCAACACGTCGAGCCGGCCACGCGACGGCGCACCGGAGGGGCCGGGGGCGACGAACCTGCCATCGAGCCCGTCGAGCAGCGCGGCAATCTCGGCGGGACCGGAAGCGCGCAGGCGCGGCAAGATGGTGGTGGCGATGGTGTCGAGCACGGCGGCACTGGCCGGACCGGGCGCCGATGCCGTGCCATCGAGCAACTGGGCGGCGAGGGTTTCGAGCTGTTCGACCAGTTGACCAATGCTGCGGGGCTGCGCCCCCTCCACCCACTGCACTGGAAGGGCAGGCCCGGTCCAGGCAGTTCCGAGGTCTGCCGTCAGCGGATCGATGCCGAGTTTGAGGTCGTCGGCGAGGGCGCGGATGAGGGAGGCTTCCCCTGCCGCTTCGCCGCGCGGCACGCGGGCGAGCGCGATGGCGAGGTCGCGCTCCAGCCGGCCGGTGGGTGACTGGCCGAAGACATGCAGGCCGTCGCGGATCTGGGCTTCCTTGAGATCGCAGAGGAAGGTGTCGATGCGCCTCAGGCTCTCGGTTTCGTCGGGGACGAGGCCAATGTCACGACCGAGCCGGGCGTCGCGGGCGAAGTCGAGGATGCGCCGGCGCAGGTCGCCGAGGCGGCGGCGGTCCATGCCGGCGGCGGCGTAATATTCGTCGAGCAGCGCCTCGAGGTCCTTGAGCGGGCCGTAGGTCTCGGCCCGCGTCAGCGGCGGCACCAGATGATCGATGATCACCGCGCCGGTGCGGCGCTTGGCCTGGGTGCCCTCGCCCGGATCGTTGACGATGAAGGGATAAAGATGCGGCAGGTCGGCCCAGAGCGCCGCCGGCCAGCTCGCCGCATCGAGCGCCGTGGCCTTGCCGGGCAGCCATTCGAGATTGCCATGCTTGCCGTTGTGGATGAGCGCATGCGCCCCAAAGCCATGGCGCAGCCAGAGATAGGCAGCGATATAGCCGTGGGGCGGGACGAGATCGGGGTCGTGGTAGCTGGCGGTTGCGTCGAGGTGATAGCCACGCGCCGGCTGCAGCAGGACCACGACGTTGCCGAACTGGACGGCCGGCAGGTGAAACATGTCACCGCGGCAGAAGGGATCGGCGCCGGGTTCGCCCCAGCGCGTAGTGACGGCGCGTTGCAGGGTTTCGGGGAGGGTGCCGAAAAGCTGCTGGTAGTCGGCGCTGGGGAAGCAGAGGCCTTCGCCCCGCCCCGGATGGGCATTGGTGGGGCCGGCCTGCAAGAGGGCGATGAGATCGTTGCCGGACGCGGGCATTGGCTCGCTCTCCCCTGAAGGGGGAGACGGAAGAGGTCCCGAAAGTTCATAGCCTGCGCCCTGCAGCGCCTGCAGGATCTGCGTGGTCGATTGCGGCGCGTCGTAGCCGACGCCATTGGCGAGGCGACCGTCGCGGATGGGATAGTTGGCCAGAACGATGGCGATGCGGCGTTGGGCGCGCGGCGTGCGGCGCAGACGGATCCAGTTCTGCGCCAGGGTGACGGCGCGGGCGATGCCGTCGGGATCGGGGGCATAGGCGACAAGCGGACATTGGGTGCGGGCGTGCCAGACCGCATCGGCCTTGTGACCGACGATCAGCCCGCCGATGCGGCCATCGAGCTCGGGCAGCACCACCTGCATGGCAAGGTCTTTGGCGCTCAGGCCCTGGATGTCGGCGGCCCATTGCGGCTGGGTGCGACCGGATTGGATGAGCTGGAGTACCGGCGCGTCGATGCCGGCAAAGGGGTTCTGGGCGGGAGCGAGGCCATCGAGCCCGAGGGCAAAGCCGGTGAGGTTGAAAATGACGTCGGGCGGGCGGGCGGCGAAGGCGGCCTGGACGAACCCGATGCAATCGGCCTGCCTGAGGCTCGAGACCACCAGCGGCACGGGGGTGAGCTGCTGCGCCTCAAGGGCGGTGATCAACGCGTCGATGGTCGCGGTGCCGGCGCCTTCGAGCGCGGCGCGATAGAGCAGGATGGGAACGACGGCCTGGGCGGGTGAATGGCCCTGCGGCAGGGCGGGGGTGAGGCCGGCGCGCGGATGATAGTGGCCAAAGCGCGGAAAGGGCGCCGTTGCGGTGTCGATCACCTTTGGCGCGTCGGGGTCGCAAAGGCCCGCAAAACGGCGCAGCAGCGCATCGGCATTGTCGGGCCCACCGGCGACGAACAGCGCATGCAGCGCCGACCAGTCGGCCGACGACACACTGGAGCGGTCGCGCAGGATCGGGTCGGGCGTCGCATCGCCGGGCAGGAAGGCGACCTTGATGCCGCTGCGCGAAAGGGCGGTCAGCTCGTCGACGCCATATTGCCAATAGGCCGGGCCACCGAGCAGGCGGACGACGATGAGACGGGCCTGCCGGGCGGTCTGCGCGATCCAGAGATCGACCGACAGGTTGTGGGTGAGGCGCAGCAGGTTGGCGAGGCGCAAATTGGTGGTGCCGGCGCGATCCGCAGCGGCGGCCAGCATGGCCAGTTCGCTGTCGGCGGCCGACACAAACAGGATGTCGGCCGGGGTCTGGCCCAGGTCGATGGCCTCGCCGTCCTGCTGGGCAGCACCGGCCTGGGCCGCGAGCAGGTGCATCAGGCCTCCTGGCTGACGCGCGTCACGATCGCCTCGACGATCATCTGGCTGGGGAGGGTGGCAAGCCCGGCCGCCACCGCCAGGATGGCGCCGAAGGGCTCGCTGGCGAAGTCGAGCAGCGAGCGGCCATAGAGCAAGGGCGTCGCCACCAGCATGCAGAGCGCCCCGACCGGGACGCTGGCCAGGAGCCGGGGACGACGCGCCGGCAGGAGATGCCAGACCAGCAGCATGGCGAGGCCGATAAGCAAGGCCTGCGCCCAGGCGAAGGACCAGAAATAGGGCAGCATCGTCACCATGGAGCTGACGGGCACCAGGCCGCGGCCGGAGAGCAGGTCGAGGACATTGAGAATGACGATGAGGAAGGCGCCGCCGAGCCCGGGCCCGATGACGACGAAAACCAGCAGCGTCCAGATGGTGCGCATCAGCATGGGGGTCAGGCCGCCGCCTGCGCCGCAGACTGCAGCCCGGCGGTGATCGCCGCCCGGTCGAGCGGACTTTCGCCGATGACCACCAGCCGGGTTTCGCGCGGCTCGCCGGCCAGCCAGGGCCGGTCGAAATAGGCGCTGACGCGCGGGCCGACGGCCTGAATGGCCAGGCGCGCCGAAGCGCCGGGCAGGGCCGCAAAGCCCTTGAGCCGCAGCACGTCATGGGCGCGGATGGTGGCCTCGATGGTGGCGAGCAGATGATCCTTGCCCACGACATCGTCGATGCGCAGCGAGAAGGAATCGAAGTCGTCGTGCTCGTGCGCCTCGCCGCCATGTTCGAGCTCGTGATGGCTGTCGCGGCCGCCCAGGTTGTCTTCGGTGGAAAGGCCCATGCCGAGCAGCGCGGCGACATCCACATGGCCGTTGCGGGCGCGGACCAGACCGGTACCGGGCCGCATTTCGGCGCGCAGGTTGGTCTCGATGGTGGCCAGATCGGCGTCCGACACCAGGTCGGCCTTGTTGAGGACGACCAGATCGGCAGCCACCAGTTGATCTTCGAAGAGCTCGCCGAGCGGGGTTTCGTGGTCGAGCATGTCGTCGGCCGAGCGCAAGGCATCGACGGCGGCTTCGTCATTGGCGAAGCGACCTTCGGCGAGCGCAGCCGCGTCGGCGACGGTCACTACGCCGTCGATGGTCACCTCGGCCTTGATCTGCGGCCAGTTGAACGCGCGTAGCAGTGGCTGCGGCAGCGCCAGTCCGGAAGTTTCGATGACGATGTGGTCGGGCCGATCGGGACGCGCCAAAAGCGCCTGCATGGTGGGAATAAACTCGTCGGCCACGGTGCAGCAGATGCAGCCATTGGCGAGCTCGATCATGTCCTCCTCACGGCAGGTCGCGTCGCCGCAACCGGCGAGGATGTCCTTGTCGACGCCCATTTCGCCGAATTCGTTGATGATGAGCGCGATGCGCTTGCCATTGGCATGGGCCAGCAGGTGGCGGACCAGCGTGGTCTTGCCGGCGCCGAGAAAGCCGGTGATGACGGTAACGGGGATCTTCTGGGTCATGAGCGGGCCAAAGTCGGCGCGTGTGACGACGCAATGGCAGAAGAGAGGCGCAAAGCGACTCGAGGCATGGCAACTCCTTGTCCGTCCACCCGACGGATTGCACGAGAATGGGCGTTCAGCCCGACTGGCGCTGGCAGGTCTCCTGGCTCACGGGTCAGCGTGACATCCGGCCTTCCCGGCACCCATAGGCACCAGTGGCATAGTCGGACGGCACTCGCCGCTTACAGTTGCGGGGGCAGCCACGGCATCGGTCCCTGATGGGTACGCCTCACCGTGTTCCCTTTTGATCCCCTCGCCCGAGCGGGGTCGGGGAACCAACGTGAGAGCAGTATTAGGCGCTTGCAGGGGCGCCGGTCAACCGCGGGTGTCGGGCTCGAACACGGCTTCGTCGACGCCCTCGTCTTCCATGCCGGGGAAGGGATAGCCGATCGAGAGCGACACGATGCGGACATCGAGGGTCTGCAGCAGCGGCTCGGTGGAGGGGACCTCGCGGTCGCCCGAAACCGGTTCGACATCCAGCCCGGCGGGCGACTCGGCCATCGGCTCGAACGACACCGAAATGTAGCAGCCACCCGGAATGTCGGCGAGCCTGCCGGACTGGAAGCCGGCATAGCCGCCATAGTCCCACCAGAACCCAGTCATGGTGAAGGCCTCGCCATTGAGGGCCTCGACCTCGCGTACGGTCATGCCGTCCATCAGCCCGGCAATGCCGGTGCCCGGAGGCAGCTCGACATAGCTCAGTTCGCGCTTGGCCGCTTCGTCCCACCAGCCGAAACGCAGCGTCTTGCCGGGATCGTTCGGAAAGACCGTGGTGGCAATGACGGTCGTCCCTTCCGGGCCGGGAACTTCGCCGGTTGTCACGTGGGTTGCGCCGAACAGCTCGACGAGGCGCTCCTCCGAGCTGTCGGCAGCAAAGGCGCCTTCACAGGTGACCTCGGCGGCCAAGGCTGGCTGGGCAAGTAGCAGGAGAGCCGGGAGCGGGATCAGGGAGCGGCGCATAAGTGACCTCACAGAGCTGAAAAGCAGTGTGGCCGAGCTTGCGGTGCGCCGCAATGGGCGGCATTGCTGGCGGCAGGTCCACCCATTCCGGTTCTTTTATGTCGCTCTTGTCGCCGGCCGTTCTGCCCATCGTTTTACTGATCGGTTCGAACCTTTTCATGACAGTGGCCTGGTATGGCCACCTGAAGTTCCCCGGCACGGCCCTGTGGGTCGCGGTGATGGTGAGCTGGGGCATCGCGCTGGTCGAATACTGGCTGGCCGTGCCGGCCAACCGGATCGGCTACGGCACCTATTCTGCCGCCGAGCTCAAGACCATCCAGGAAGTGATCAGCCTGACGGTGTTCGCCGGCTTTGCCGTGTTCGTGCTGGGCGAAAAGCTCACCTGGAATCACGGCATCGGTTTTGCGCTGATCGGGCTGGGGGCCTTCTTCATCTTCAAGGGGCCGCTGAAGTAGGCGTCCAATCCGGAAACGGGTCGGGCAGGTTCTGCCAGGCTTCGGGCTTGTAGCTGCGGGCTGGCACGAGGCAGGCATCGAGGCGGCGCCGCAGAGCCGGTTCGTCCATCGGGTCGGTGCCGATAAAGACGATCTCCTGCCGGCGGTCCCCCCAGACCGGATCGAGATAGGGGGCCATGCTGGCGCGCCATGCGGCATCGTCGGGCCAGCGCTGACGTGATACGGCCGCCCACCAAAGGCCGCGGCGCTGGGTGCGCACGAGAGCGCCGGCCTGGCTGAGTTCACCCACCAGGCTGGGGCGCGTCGCCAGCCAGAAAAAGCCCTTGGCGCGGATGACGCCGGGCCAGCTCGAGTTGATGAAGCGATCGAGCAGCAGCGGGTTGAACGGCTGGCGGGCACGATAGACGAACGAGCGGATGCCATATTCGAGGGTTTCGGGCACGTGCTCGGAAAAACCGTTGAGTTCCTTGAACCAGAGCGGATTGGACTCGGCGGCCTCGAGGTTGAAAAGCCCGGTATCGAGTACGGCATCGAGCGGCACCTGGCCAAAATCGGTCTCGACGATCTGCGCCACCGGATTGAGCGCCTTGATGATGGTCTTGGCCGCCTGCCGGTCGGCAGGGCTGGCGGTGGACACCTTGTTGAGCACCACGACGTCGGCGAATTCGATCTGCTCGACCAAAAGGTCGACCAGGGCTCGGCCATCACCCTCGCCCGCCGTTTCGCCGCGATCGCGCAGGAAATCGGAGGAGGCATAGTCCTTGAGCAGATTGGCGCAGTCGACCACGGTCACCATGGTGTCGAGCCGGGTGACGTCGGAGAGCGAAAAGCCGTTCTCGTCGCGGAAATCGAAGGTGGTGGCCACTGGCAGCGGCTCGGAAATGCCGCTCGATTCGATCAGCAGATAGTCGAACCGCCCTTCCTGGGCGAGGCGGCCCACTTCGGCCAGCAGGTCGTCGCGCAGGGTGCAGCAGATGCAGCCATTGCTCATTTCGACCAGCGTTTCCTCGGTGCGCGACAGGTTGGCGCCGCCGTCGCGCACCAGCGCGGCATCGATATTGACCTCGCTCATGTCGTTGACGATCACCGCCACTTTGCGGCCTTCACGATTGTTGAGCACGTAGTTGAGCAGCGTGGTCTTGCCGGCCCCGAGAAAGCCGGAGAGCACGGTGACGGGGAGTTTCTGGGCGGGCATGGCGCATTCCTTTCGAGCGGGATGCGTCCGGCCAGAGGAGGCCGGACGCCGGCAGACGATCAGTGGGCTGCGGGGGCGCCGCCGAGGGCGACGATGGAGGCGGGTGTGCCGGCGAGAGTGATGCTGCCGGTCGCCGCAAAGCTGGCCGCAGCGATCAGATGCAGCTGGCCGGCATCGGGATCGGATACGACAATGGTGTCGCCAGCGACGGCCAGCGCGGGACGGACGACGCCATGACCGCCTTCGGTGCTATAGGGTCCAGTGACCGCGAGCGTGCGGGTGATGGTGCCAGCGAAGAGATCAATCTCGCTCAGAGCGCCGTCAAAGCCCAGCGCATAGGCGAATTTGGGCCGTGCCGGGTCCAGCTCGAAGCCAATCTGCGGGGTGGGGAATGCCACCGAACGGAATGGCGTGTCGGTCGACGGATCGATGAGCAGCAGCGCGTTGGCGCCATAGTTGCCAACAAACATCTCGTACGCCTGGGTGCCGCGCAGGGCACCGGTGCGGCCCTCGCCCAGCTCTGCGGGATAGGCGAGGCGCGTGGAGACCGGACCTTCGGCGCCCGGCGCGAACACCAGGATGCCGTCGGTGCAGCCAAACGCCATCAGCTTGCCGCTGGCCGCCTCGCCATGCAGGCCCGGGCAGGCATGCGGCTCACCCAGCTGAGTGCCATCGGCGGCAAGCACGCGGACCCAGTCGGGAAGCGCGGCGTCGCTGTCCTTGACCGGCTCGGTGATCAGCATATGTGCACCGAACGCACTGGCGACGCCGTGATGTGGGCGGGCGGACGCATAGGACCTGACAGCCAGATCACCCGTGCCCACGGCGGCCTCGGAAAAAACGCTGGTAGCGCCTTCACCATCGAAGAACACGGCAATCGCATCGCCATGCGGGACGAAGTGGACGGGCGTCGTACCGCTCAGGATATCGCCGACCAGAGCCGGCGCCGTCACGGCCATGTCGGCATGATCGCCATGGTCCTGGAAGCTGAAGCCGCTGGCGATGGCCGAAACCACGCCGGCTTCGCCCTGAACGGCATAGACATGCGTGCCGCTGTCGCCGGCATAGACGCGGGCCGGCGAGGTGAGTGTGAAATCGGCGAGGCGTTCGCCGCCGGCGAGGTCGAAGACTTCGACGCGCGGGGACGTGGCATCGGCGACAAAGACGCGCCAGACGCCGGCCTCTTCGGCCTGGGCGGCGAGCGGCGCCAGCGCGAGAACGAACGGCAGGACAAGGTGTTTCATGAGCAATCTCCGTTATGTGCTAACGTTACGTCAATAGGGTTCAAGACAATGCGCACCGGCGCGCAACAGGGCGAGACCCGGAAGTTGCCGGGCTCGCCCATGTGTTTTCGCGCTTCGGCGGCGGACGTCGCTGCCGATCTGGGAAGCGCGCCCGACCGACAGCGCCGGGGCAGGGAATCCGCCCCGCGCTTGCAGATCAGTGCGGCGGGCCGCCGAGCAGCGAGTGATGAGCCATGGCCCCGGCCATGGCGCCGCCGGCCATGGCGAAGGTGGCGTTGTGCATCTGGCGGGCAAGATCGCCCGCGGCATAGACGCCAGGCACCGACGTCTCCTGCCGTTCGCCCACAGTGATGAACTCGCCCGAGTGGCCCGGTGCGGTGGCACAGCCGAGCTGTAGGTAGAGGTCAGTGGAGGGTGCCGTCTTGGGCGGAACGAAGATGGCGTCGCAGGCAATGGCGCCAGCGGTGGTCACGATATGGCTGAGGTGCCCGCCCACATGCTGAACCTGGGTCACTGGCGCATCGACGATCGTAACGCCCAGGTCGGCCAGGCTGGCGCGGGTGGCCGGATCGATCGCCTGGCCATTGGCGAACATGACGAGGTCGGCGCTCCAGTCGCGATAGAGCCGCGCCATCATCAGTTCGAAACCGGGGAAGGCGAGGAACCCAAGCCGGCGGTCGCCGAACTCGTAGCCATGGCAGTAGGGGCAATGCAGCACCGAAAGGCCCCAGCACTCGGCCAGTCCGGGGATGGCCGGCAGGGTATCGGTGACGCCGTGCGCCAGAATGATGCGCCGGCCCGTGACGGTGCCGTGATCGCGCGTGACGATGGCGAAATCGTCTTCGGTGCCGGACACGGCAATGGCCTCGGCGGGCAGCGTGGTGACGGTGGGATAGACCGCCAGCTGGGCGCGGGCGGCGGCCAGGATTTCGAGCGGGGGCACGCCGTCATGGCCGACAATGCCATGGGCCGCTGGAGAGAAACGATTGCGCGGCTTGCTCGTATCGAGGACCGCGACTTTGCGGCGGGCCCGGCCGAGCTGCATGGCAGCCGCGATGCCGGCGAAACTGCCGCCGATAATAATGACGTCGTACATGGATCTACTCGTTGATTGGGCAATAGGGAGCGTGCCGGCGCGGGGCCGGCACGCTTGGCGGCGTCGGCTGGCTTCGGGGGGAAGCCGGCCGCAGGCGCCGGTCTAGCGGCCCAGACAGGTCGCGATGCTGTCGGCCATGGCGGTGAGCAGGGCCGGATAGAGCGCCGGACCTTCGGCGAGGTTGGCGCCCTCTGGGTCGAGCTCCCCCTTGCCGGCTGACGTCCCCTCGATCAGCACATCGACGATGCGCGGGTCGAACTGCGGCTCGGCGAACACGCAGGCGGTCTCGAGGGTCTTGAGCTTTTCACGCACCTCGGCGATGCGATCGGCGCCCGGCATGGACTCGGGATTGACGGTGATCGACCCTGCGACATTCAGATCGAAGCGCCGGGCGAAATACTGGTAGGCGTCGTGAAAGACCACGAAGGGCTTGGAGCGCACGGGCGCAAGGCGCGTCTCGAGATCGCTGGCCAGGGCGGTGAGGGCTGCCGTCTGGGCAGCGGCGTTGGCGGCATAGGTCGGCGCGTTCTCGGGATCGGCTGCGGCCAGCACGGCCTCGATCTGGGCGACCATGGCCTTGGCATTGTCGGGGTCGAGGAAGACATGCATGTCCATCTCCTCGTGCGCGTCGCCGTGATCGTGACCCTCGTGGGCATGATCGTCATGCCCTTCCTCGTGCCCTTCCTCATGCCCCTCTTCGCCCTCGTGGGCATGCGTCTCGAACATGCCGCCCTCGCGCACCGGCAGCAGCTCGATGCCCGGCGCTTCGCTCAGCTCGACGGAGGTGGCATTGGGGGCCAGGGTGGACAGCGAATCCTCAAGGAACACTTCCATGCCGTGGCCGGTCCAGAAGACGATGTCGGCGGCCTCGATGGCACCGGCCTCTGAGGGGCGTAGGCTGTAGGTATGGGGCGAGACGGCGCCCTTGACGATCAGGGTGGGCTGGCCGAGATCGCCCATCACACCGGCGACCAGGGCGTGGATCGGCTTGATGGTGGCGACCACCCTGGGCACTTCAGCCAGGGCGGTGGCAGTCCCAAGCAACAGGGCAGCGAGGGCAAGGAGGGAACGGTTCATGGTGGGGGCCTGACTTGAAATCCGGAAACGCGATATGAAATGTTATGACATTACACTTTCGCTGTGTAACGCTATAACGTATGGCTCAGAGCACGGTCAAGCAGGATTGGACGAGACGCAATGGACGCCCGGGCGACCCATGACATCATCGCCACCATGGCAGGGGTCGGCGTCCGACGCGGCGGCCGCTGGCTGGTGGAGGGCATCGACCTGACCATCCGGCGGGGCGAGATCGTCACGCTGATCGGACCGAACGGTTCGGGCAAGTCGACGACCGCAAAGCTGCTCACCGGCGTGCTCAAGCCCGATGCCGGAACGGTGCATCGGCTCGAAGGCCTCCGCGTGGGCTATGTGCCGCAGCAGCTGAGCATCGACTGGACGCTGCCGCTGTCGGTCAAGCGGCTGATGAACCTGACGGCACGGCACAGCGCCGACGAGATTGCGGCGGCGCTCTCGGCGGTGGGCATTGCGCATCTGGCCAATGACGATGTGCAGCATCTGTCGGGGGGCGAATTTCAGCGGGCCCTGCTGGCGCGCGCCATGATCCGCAAGCCGGACCTGCTGGTGCTCGACGAGCCCGTGCAGGGGGTGGATTTTTCTGGCGAGGTGGCGCTGTACGACCTGATCAAGCAGATCCGCGACGAAACCCATTGCGGGGTGCTGCTGATTTCGCACGACCTGCATGTGGTGATGGCCGAGACCGATACGGTCATTTGCCTGAATGGTCATGTCTGCTGCCGGGGCAACCCGGAATCGGTGGCGCGCAGCCCGGAATACCTGCAGCTTTTCGGCACGCGGGCCGCCGCGACGCTGGCCATCTACCAGCATCACCACGACCATGAGCACGGCGCTGACGGGCATGTGCACGCCCATCCGGAGCATTCGCATGATCACGTCCACTAGCGCCCGAACCCGGACACGCCATGTTTGACGACTTTTTTTCGCGCGCCCTGATTGCCGGCATCGGGCTGGCGCTGATCACCGGACCGCTGGGCTGCTTTATCGTGTGGCGGCGCATGGCCTATTTCGGCGACACCATGGCGCACTCGGCGCTGCTCGGGGTGGCGCTGAGCTTTCTGCTCAACATCAACCTGACGCTCGGGGTGTTCGTGGTGGCCGCGACAGTCGCGGTGGCGCTGCTGCTGCTGCAGCGGCGGAACAATCTTTCCACCGACGCGCTGCTGGGCATCCTCAGCCATTCCACACTGGCCATCGGGCTGGTGATTGTGGCCTTCATGACCTGGGTGCGGGTCGACCTGATGGGCTTTCTGTTCGGCGACATCCTGGCCGTGTCGGTCTGGGATATCGCGCTGATCTATGGCGGCGGCATCGCCATTGTCGGGGCACTGGCGATGATGTGGCGTCCGCTGCTGGCGGCCACGGTGAACGCCGAACTGGCCGAGGCCGAGGGGCTGCGCCCGGAAGTGTCGCGCGTCGTGTTCATGCTGCTGCTGGCCAGCGTGATCGCCATTGCCATGAAGCTGGTCGGGGTGCTGCTGATCACCTCGCTGCTGATCATTCCGGCGGCCACGGCCCGGCGGCTGTCGGGCACGCCCGAGCAGATGGCGGTGATCGCCGCCTTGCTGGGGGCGCTGGCGGTGGCGGGCGGGCTGTTCGGCTCGCTGCACTATGATACGCCTTCGGGCCCGTCGATCGTGGTGGCGGCGCTGGGGCTGTTCTTGCTGTCGATCCTGGTGCCGGTCCAGCTCTGGCGCAAACGCCGCGGGAAGGCTTAGCACGTGGCCCACACCCATGACGATCATCAGCATGAGCGGCCGCGCGACCTGACGCGGAACCAGGACCTGGTGCTCAGGACGCTCAACCATGCCGACGCGCCGCTTTCGGCCTACGACATTCTGGACCGGCTGCGCGGGGACGGACTGCGGGCGCCGCTGCAGGTCTATCGCGCGCTCGACAAGCTGGTCGACCAGGGGCTGGCGCATCGGCTGGAATCGCTCAATGCCTTCGTCTGCTGCGCGCAGGCGCATGGCCATGTCGGGATGACCACCGGCTTTGCCATCTGCAGCACCTGCGGCAAGGTCGACGAATTCACCGATGCGGTGGTGACCGAGCGGCTCAAATCCTGGGCTGGCCAGACCGGCTTTGCGCTCGAGCGGACGGTGATCGAGCTGCGCGGCGTCTGCGCCAGCTGCACGGCGCGACCCACCGCCGAAAGCTGAGCGGCCGGCTCAGCCGGCGCGTTGCTGTTGCTGCTGCTGTTCACCGGCCAGTCGCAGCAGGCCTTCGAGCGGCAGCGGCCGGGCGAACAGGTAGCCCTGGAATTCATGACAGCCCAGCCGGGTGAGTGCCGCCGCTTCCTCGCGCCGCTCGACGCCTTCGGCGGTGACCGCCAGGCCCATGGCATAGGCCACCACCATGGTCGATTCCACCAAGGCGGCCTTGACCGGATCCTTGTCGAGCATGTCGACCAGCGAGCGGTCGAGCTTGACGCGGTCGAACTTGAACTGCCGCAGATAGCCGATGGACGAAAAGCCGGTGCCGAAATCGTCGAGGGCGATCATGATGCCGCGCGCCCGCAGTTCTTCGAGCGCCGCCGTGGCCCGCTCGGGCCGGGTGAGCAGGAAACTCTCGGTGATTTCGAGCTGCAGGCGCTGTGCCGGAAAGCCGGTTTCGGCCAGGATCTGGTCGATCTGGCTGGCCAGCATGGGGTTGCGGAACTGCACGGTGGACACGTTGACCGACAGCTTGAGGCCCTCGAGCTCGACCAGGTCGCGACAGGCGCGACGCAGGGCCCAGATGCCCAGATCCTCGATCAGGCCGGAGGCTTCAGCGGCGGGGATGAACTCGCCGGGGGATTTCGGGCCGCCCTCGCGTCGCCGCCAGCGCAGCAGGGCTTCGACGCCGATCATGGCCTGCGAGGCGAAATCGAAGATCGGCTGGTAGTCGAGGTCGAACTCGTCGGCCTCCAGACCTCGCCGGATATCGGCCTGCACCTCGATGCGCTGCTGGCGTTCGATCTCGATGGAATCGTCGTGCTCGACAATGTGGTTGCCGCCGGTCTCATGAGCGCGGCGCATGGCGGTTTCGGCCATCTGGATGGGCCGCGAGGTGGTGGCCTTGTCGATCTGGGCGTCGGCAATACCGATCGAAACGCCGATCTTGATGCGCCAGCTTTCCACCGCCAGCGGCGCGCTGACGCCCTGCAGGATCTTGCGGGCGATATGGCGGACGATCAGATCGGCTTCCTCGCCGATGCGGCTGATGACGAACTCGTCCGGGCCGACCTGGGCCAGCGTCGCCTGACCGTCAATGGACTGCTCGAAAAGGTCGAGCAGTGCATCGAGCAGCACGGCGCCGGTTTCTTCGCCATAGGCGGCCACGGCATCGCGATAATCCTCGAGCCCGACATAGGCGACAGCGACCTGCTGCAGCGGTTGCTTGCGCGTCAGCTGCTTGCGCAGGCTCTCTTCGAGGCCGAAGCGGTTGAGCAGGCCGGTCTCGGCATTGGCGCGCGCATTGACCCAGTCGCGCTCGTCGGCTTCGGCGCGCCGGGCGACCGAGCCGTGGAAGGCATGCAGCACCACAAAGACCAGAAAGCCGATGACCAGCAGCACCAGCGAGGCGACACCCGCCGCGTGGTTGAAAGCCACGTCGCCGGGGCGCTGCGGCTCCCATTTCAGGTGCGAAACTTCGGCGCCGGTGGCGTCGGTAAGGGCGATGGCATTTTCGATATCGGCGAACTGCGGCAGCAGTTCGGGCACCGGGATCTGAAAGCTGAGCGCGATGCGCTTGAGCATGCCGGCATCGATCTGACGCGCCAGCCAGAGGACGCGCCGGTCTTCGCCGGGCGTGGTGATCAACCCGGTGGTGGAGTGGATCAGGGCAGCCGAAATGCCCGCGACGCCGCGACTGTTGCGCGAGAAGCTGGCAAAGCGCGCCTGGGCGCCATACTGGTCGACACCGCGTTGCAGGGTCGACAAGAGCGTATCGCTGCCGCTGTAGTGATCGACGATGTTGCCGGTCAGCGTGCCGCTCTTGCCCTCGCCGAACAGGATGTTGCCCTTGACGTCGGTCACCATCGCCATGTCGTAGTTTTCCGACGAGCGGGCGGTACTGCCCCAGGTGTCGTCGAGCCAGGCCGGGTTGAACGTCACGTGGGTGTTGATATAGGCCTCGGTCCAGGTCGCTTCGTCGGCCGCGTTCTCGCCCAGGGTGGTGATGAACGAGTTGAGCGCGGCGGTGACCGCCTTGCGGCCGCGGTCACTGTCGATGCGGTTGATTTCCGAAGTCATGATGCTCAGCGTCATCAGCACAAGAGCGCAGACACCGAGAAAAACCAGCACAGCCGGCAGCGCCACCACGAAGGTGAAGCTGCGCAGCGGGTGCTTGGACCAGCGGGGTGCGGCGCGGTCGGGCCGCGACGGTCCGGAGGTCGCTTCGCTCGCCGATGTCGCTTCAGACGTTGGCAACGTGTCTACCGAGCCCTGTGGAGGCCCGATGCTAGGGGCAGGCGCCTAAGAATCGCTTAAGCCGCGGCCACAGACTGGCGCAAAGCCATGGCCGTATCCGTCAAAAAGAACAAATTCTGCGGCAAGCGAGGGAAGGGGCAGACGGATGAAACCCAAATCATCCCCCTGCCCCACTGTCCACCGCATCGTGACTGACTAGGTGATGATGCGACGGATCTGCCGGCCGTGTTCGGGATCTCCCCCAGGCACGCCCTCGCCGGCAGTCAGAGCGGACGATTGTGGCGCGATTGGGAGCGCGGAGGGGCACAATTGAGCTTGTGCGCGGCATTCTGCCGGGCCTCTGGATTTGCCGATCCCGCTGCGACAGATGCGCCACACTCGGGTGGGTCATGCGAGCGAAATGCCCTACATGGCCGCCTGGGCGGCGCGGCGCGCCAGCCGGGCCTTGATCGTCGCGACATCGGCGCGCGGCGTGGCGGCGAACAGCGCCTGGGTATAGGCGTGCTGCGGATCCGCGAATACGGCTTCGCGCGTGCCCTGTTCGACCACTTCGCCCAGATACATCACCATCACGTCGTCGGCGATGTAGCGCACCACCGACAGGTCGTGGCTGATGAACACATAAGTCAGGCCAAACTCGTCCTGCAGGTCGGCGAGCAGGTTGAGAATCTGTGCCTGCACCGACAGGTCGAGCGCCGAAATCGGCTCGTCGAGCACCAGCAGCGAGGGATTGAGCATGAGCGCGCGGGCAATGGCGATGCGCTGGCGCTGGCCGCCCGAGAACATATGCGGATAGCGATTGAAGTGTTCGGGCCCCAGACCGACCTTGATGAGCATGGCCATGGCCTTGTCGGCGCGCTCGGCAGCCTTCATGTCGGTGTTGATCAGCAGTGGCTCGGCGAGCACGTCGCCGATCTTCTGGCGTGGGTTGAGCGAGCCATAGGGGTTCTGGAACACCATCTGCACCTTGCGGCGCAGCGCCTTGGAGACGCCATGGTGCGCGATATCGATGGCTTCGCCCTCGATCAGCAATTCGCCCGAGGTCGGCGGATCGATCAGGGTAAGGATGCGGGCCAGGGTGGACTTGCCCGAGCCTGACTCCCCGACAATGGCGAGGGTCTTGCCTTTTTCGACCTTGAGCGTGGCGCCCTTGACCGCGTGGAGGAGGCTGCGCCCCCCCAGCAGTCCGCCGATCTGATAGTCGCGCGTGATGGCACGGGTTTCAAGAACCGGTGTCATGACGTCACCGCCTCGCGGAAATCCCCGACCGTGGGCAGGCGGTCGCCGGTGGCATTGTCTGGCAGCGCCGCGAGCAGGGCGCGGGTATAGGGCGAGGTGGGCGCGGTAAACAGGGTCAGGACGTCGGACTCTTCCATCTTGTGGCCGCGATACTGCACGATGACGCGATCGGCAGTTTCGGCGACGACGCCGATATTGTGGGTGATCATGATGAGCGCCATGCCGTTGCGTTCCTGCAGCCCCATCAGCAGCTCGAGGATCTGCTTTTGCACGGTCACGTCGAGGGCGGTGGTCGGCTCGTCGGCGATCAGCAGCTTGGGATTGCAGGCGATGGCCATGGCAATCATGACGCGCTGGCACTGGCCGCCCGACATCTGGTGGGGATAGGCCCCCAACCGCTGCTCCGGATCGCGGATGCCGACCTGCTCGAGCAGTTCGACGGCGCGCTTGCGCCGCGCGGGCTTGTCGAGCCCGAGATGGAAACGCAGCGTTTCCTCGAGCTGGAAACCGATGGTGAAGCAGGGGTTGAGCGAGGCCACCGGCTCCTGGAAGATCATGGCGATATCCTTGCCGATAATCCGGCGCTTGTCGGCCGGCGCCATGTTGAGCAGGTCCTTGCCGTCAAACAGCATGCGATCGGCCGTAACGGTGGCCGAACGGGGCAGCAGGCCCATGACGGCCAGCATCTCCACCGACTTGCCCGAGCCGGACTCGCCCACGATGGCCAGCACTTCGCGCGCGTCGACGCTCAGGTCGATGCCCTGCACGGCATGAAACAGGCCAGCAGAGGTATCGAACGAGACCGTCAGGTTCTTGATTTCAAGCAGGGGCATGGCTGGTCCCGTTGTCTGTCGCGGCAATCACGACTATATTGCTGTTGTTCAGAATGGCGCGCTTGGCGTCAACCACAAGCAGGGAACTCATGGCTCACCCCGCCAGTCAGACGAAGCCGGTGATCTCGCCCCGTCCGGTCCCGAAGCCGACGCTGGGCTCGGTTGGTCCGCGTCCGGGCTACTGAGCGACTGATCCAAAGCGGCGACCGCCTGCTCCGCCAGGGCCCCCAACCGATCCAACATCGTCAGATAGTCGGCGTACATCGTCAATTGACGCTGCGCGCTCAGGGACCGGAATGTGTCGCTGCGCATGTCGCCAATGAACCGCTCGACGATCTGACGGAAGCGCGCGTAGTTCACAACGACGCCGATCACTTCGCGCGGGAGAATCTGGATTTCCTTGACGACGACGTCGAACACGACGTTGCTGGCCAGGTGCGGCACCACGACCGAGTATTGGGGATCGGCTGCGTATTTAAGCTTTATGTCCTCCAGAAAGGCTGGAAGATCAACGACGTCGAGGGCCAGATGGTCGCTGGCGATTTCGGCCCGGAGCGCTACCTGGAAATCCCGGACCTTTTCGTGTCGACGGAGCCGTTCGAGCCGAATTTGCTGCCAGGACGTCACGAACCAGCCAGCCGCACTGACCAGACCCGAGACCAGTGCCGCCACAATGGCCGGACCGACCCAGAGCTCCATGGGCTCAGCTCCGCTTGAGCTTGGGGTCGAGCGCATCGCGCAATCCGTCGCCGATCAGGTTGATGGCGAGCACGGTGACCAGGATACAAAGGCCCGGCAGGGTGACCACCCAGGGAGCGCGCTGGATGAACTCGCGGGCAGTCGCCAGCATGGTGCCCCATTCGGGTGTCGGCGGCTGGGCGCCCAGGCCGAGAAAGCCGAGGGCGGCCGCCTCGAGAATGGCGCCGGAAAAGCTCAGCGTCGCCTGGACGATGAGCGGCGCCAGGCAGTTGGGCAGGATGGTCATCAGCATCAGCCGGACATGGCTGGCACCGGCGAGCTTGGCCGAGGTCACGTATTCGCGGTTCTTTTCCGCCATCACCGCGGCGCGGACGAGCCGGGCGAAATGCGGCTGCAGCACGATGGCGATGGCCAGCATGGCATTGACCAGGCCCGGCCCCAGCACAGCCACCAGCACCAGGGCGAGCAGCAGCGAGGGGAAGGCGAGAATGATGTCCATCACCCGCATGATCACCACGTCCACCCAGCCGCGGAAGTAGCCCGCGAGCAGACCCAGCGTGATGCCGCCCAGCAGAGAGAGGGCCACGACGATAACGCCGATGATCAGCGAGAACCGTGCCCCGTGCATGAGCCGCGAAAGCATGTCGCGGCCAACCGCGTCGGTGCCCAGGACGAACTCCCATGAGCCGCCCTGTTGCCAGACCGGGGGCCGCAGCAGCGCCTCCTTGAACTGCAGGGTCGGGTCATATGGAGCGATCCAGGGCGCCAGCAGGGCAATCAGAACCACGATGGCGAGCACGAAGAGCCCGAGCACGGCGCCCTTGTTCTGGGAGAAATAGTGCCAGAATTCGGCAAGGCCGGAGGCGCGGGGCGCCGGGGCGATCTCGGTCGGCGGCAGGGGTGCGGTCGTATCGGTCATCACTGCACCCGGATGCGCGGGTTGATCGCGGCATAAAGCAGATCAACGATCAGGTTGACCCCCATGACGATCAGCGAGACCAGCAGCAGGCCGTTCTGCACGACGGCATAGTCGCGCTTGTAGATCGAATCCACCAGCCAGCGGCCGATGCCGGGCCAGGAAAAGATCGTCTCGGTGAGAATAGCGCCCCCCATCAGCACGCCGATCTGCAGGCCGATGGTGGTGACCACCGGGATCAGCGCGTTGCGCAGGGCGTGCAGCCCGATGACGCGGCGACCGCTGAGGCCCTTGGCGCGGGCAGTGCGCACATAGTCCTCGCCCATGACTTCGAGCATGGCCGAGCGGGTCTGGCGGGCGATGACCGCCAGCGGAATGGTGCCCAGAACGATCGCGGGGAGGATCAGGCTGCGCAGCGCCGAGCCGAGCGCCGCCCAGTTGCCGTAAAGAATGGAATCGATGGTCATAAAGCCGGTGATTGGCTTGAGAAAGAACTGCAGGCCGATGCGGCCCGAAACCGGCGTCCAGCCCAGCGTCACCGAAAACAGGATGATCAGCAAAAGGCCCCACCAGAAAATCGGCATCGAGTAGCCGACGAGCGCGGTGCCCATCAGGCCCTGATCGATCCAGGAGCCGCGCTTGACCGCCGCGAAGATGCCGGCCGGAATGCCGATGGCGACCGCGAGGATGAGCGCGAAAATGCTCAGCTCGATAGTGGCGGGAAACAGCTTGGCGAATTCTTCGAGCACCGGGCGATGTGTGGCGAGCGAGTCGCCGAAATTGCCGGTCAGCAGCTGGCCGAGATAGGCGAAGTACTGCTCGTAAAGGGGTTTGTCGAAGCCGTATTTGACCACCAGTTCGGCATAGCGCTCGGCGCTGACGCCGCGCTCGCCGGCCAGGGCCAGGATGGGGTCGCCGGGGATCAGGCGGACAAAGCCGAAGGTACAGATCGTGATACCGATCAGCGTCGGTATGATCAGCCCCAGCCGTTGGAGAATGAACTTGAACATGGTGCCTTTGGAGGGGCGGCGCCGGATGAACCGGCGCCGCCCGGGATCGAATTACTCGGCCACGTCGACGTTGTCGAAGCGGTGCATGGCGAGCGGATCCATGGTGTAACCGATGACCTTCTTGCGCATGGGCATGTAGATGGTCGAGTGGGCCATCAGGAAGGCCGGCTCTTCACGGGTCATGACTTCCTGCGCCTTGGTGTAGATCTCGGCACGCTTGGCCGGATCGGTCTCGAGCACGCCGGCCTTCATGAGCTCTTCGAATTCCGGATTGTTCCAGATCGAGTAGTTCTGCGTGCCGATGGCGGCAGCGCCGAACAGCACGGCGAAGAAGTTGTCCGGGTCGCCATTGTCGCCGCCCCAGCCGATCTGGAACGCACCCGGGCGGTCCTGCTTGGCGCCGTCGATGCGGTACTGGGTCCACTCGACGGTCTTGATGGTGGCAGTGACGCCGACCTTGGCCCAATCCTGCTGAATGATTTCAGCCGAACGTGCGAAGGACGGGTTGTACGAACGGGCGCGGTCCGAAGCCCACAGCTCGATCTCGGTGACGCCCTTGGCCTTGAGGATCTCGGCGGCCTTTTCCGGATTGTATTCCTGCTCCGGGGTGGCGGTGTTGTACGACCACATCGTGGGCGGGATCAGGTTCTTGGCCGGCTCGGCATTGCCCTTGCCGAACAGCGCTTCGACCAGAGCGGGCTTGTTGATGGCCATGCTCAGGGCCTTGCGCACTTCGACGTCGTTGGTCGGTGCAATGGCTGTGTTGTAAGACATGTAGCCGATATTCAGGCCCGCCTGGTCGAGCACGGTCAGGTCCGGATTGGACTTGAGCATCTCGATATCCTGCGGATTGGGATAGGGCATGATATCGCACTCGCCGGCCAGCAGACGCTGGGTGCGGGCGGTGGTGTCGGGAGTGATGGCGAAGATCAGGTCGTCGATCTTGACCTTGCCCTTGAAGTAGTCCGGGAAGGCGGCATAGCGGATGACCGAATCCAGCTGGTAGTCGACGAACTGGAACGGGCCGGTGCCGATCGGCTGGGACGCGAGCAGTTCGGGCGTGCCGGCGGCCAGCAGCTGGTCAGCATATTCCTTGGACATGATCGAGGCGAAGTCCATGCCCAGGTTCGCCAGCATCGGCGAGTTGGGGGAGTTCAGCACGATCTTGACCGTCAGGTCGTCGACCTTGACGACTTCCTTGATGTAGGTCGGCATGGCCATGGCCTGGTAGTACTCGTACTGCGAGTCTGCCAGGTAGGTCAGGAACGGGTTGCCTTCCTTGTACTGCCGCTCGAACGAGAACACGACGTCGTCGGCGTTCAGGTCGCGCGTGGGCGTGAAGTACGAGGTGGTGTGGAACTTGGTGCCGGGATGCAGCTTGAAGGTGTACTCGAGGCCATCGGCCGAGATTTCCCAGCTGTCGGCCAGGCCCGGCTCGAGACCGGTTTCGCCATGCTTGAATTCAACCAGACGGTTGTAGATGGTACGGGCCGAGGCGTCGAAGTCGTTGCCGCCGGTGGCCATGGACGGATCGAAATGCTTGGGCGAGGCCTCCGAGCAGTAAATCAGCTGCTTGGCATAGGCGGCGCCGCTCATCACCGCTACCAGGGCGGTCGCGGCGAGCAAGGTTTTCATCAATTTCATGATGGTCGTCTCCCGAGAATATATTAGCGCCGCTGGCTTTGCGCCTGCGACTTAAGTGGCAGAAAAGCGTGTTTTCCCAAGCAGCGCAACGACAATATTGCGGCGGAGCAAGCCCTCTCCGTGGGTTGTCGACAGACTGTCGACAGGCCGCAGGCAAGGCTCCGACATCGATGAACGAGCTATGTCATTGCAATCTTTGACCAAATGGTCAAGATGTTGCCCAATGTGTATCGGGGAAACGGCCATGCAAGCGGTGGCGACGGTGACGCTGGTGGTCCGCGACTATGATGCGGCCATCGCATTTTATCGTGAAAAGCTCGGGTTCGAGCTGCTCGCCGACACGCCTTTGGGCGGCGGCAAGCGTTGGGTGACCGTCGCCCCTAAAGGCAATGGCGGCGCTAAGCTGCTGTTGGCGCTCGCCGATGGCGCGGCCCAGGCCGCCCATGTCGGCAACCAGACCGGCGGGCGTGTGGCGTTTTTTCTCGAGACCGATGATTTTGCCCGAGACTATGCCGCCTACCGGGCAGCTGGCGTGCGGTTTCGCGAAGCGCCGCGGCACGAGCCCTATGGCTCGGTGGCCGTGTTCGAGGATCTTTACGGCAATAGCTGGGACCTGATCGAACCAAAGGGCTGATTGGCAAGCGCCGAGCGCCGGCCTATCCTTTGCGTCTACCCGCCTTCCACCCCTTACCGCATCGAGGAGACCTTCATGAGCAAGCGCCGGCTTGGCCGCTCGGACCTGCATATCGAGCCTTTGGTGTTGGGCACCAATGTGGTGGGCTGGACGGCCGACGAGAAAACCTCGTTCGCCGTGCTCGACGCGTTCGTGGCCGAGGGCTTTACCGCCATCGACACGGCCGACGTCTATTCGCGCTGGGTGCCGGGCAATGACAGCGACAGCGAAAAGATCATCGGGCGCTGGATCAAGGCGCGCGGCAATCGCGACAAGGTGCTGGTATTCACCAAGGTCGGGTCGGACATGGGCCAGGGTCATCGCGACCTCAGCGCCAAATGGATCGTCGCGGCCGTCGAGGCGTCGCTCCAGCGGCTGCAGACCGACTATATCGATCTTTACCAGAGCCACTGGCCCGACGAGCGCACCCCGCAGGACGAGACGCTGCGCGCCCATGACAGCCTGATCAAGGCCGGCAAGGTGCGCTTCATCGGCACATCCAACCACGATGCCAAACTGCTCACCGAAGCGCTCGATATCTCCAGGCAGCAGGGCATTGCCCGCTACGAAACGCTGCAGAACGAGTACAATCTTTATACGCGCGACGCCTTCGAAGGGGCCGTGCAGGACATCTGCGTGCGCGAGGAAATTTCGGGCATCCACTATTACGGGCTGGCTTCGGGCTTTCTCTCGGGCAAGTACCGCAGCGCGACCGACGCTGGAAAGAGTCCGCGCGGCGGCGGCGTGGTCGGCAAGTATCTCAACCCCAGGGGTCTGCGCATCCTGGGCGCGCTCGATGCGGTCGCTGCGCGCACCGGCGCCCAACTGGCCGAGATTGCGCTCGCCTGGGTTGCGGCGCAACCGGCGGTGGCCGCGCCGATCGCTTCGGCCACCAGCGTGGACCAGGTCGCCAGCCTGGCGCGCGGTGCGCGCCTGCAGCTGAGCGCGCAGGACCTGCAGGAGCTGACCGACGCCGGCCGGTGAGCTGCCCTCAGGCCACCATGTAACCGCCGTCGATCGGCAAAATGGTGCCGGTGATGAAACCGGCCAGCGGCGAGCAGAGAAAGAGCGCGGCGGGCGCCAGGTCGGCCGGCGTGCCCCAGCGCCCCAGCGGGGTGCGTCCCATCAGTTCAGCGTTGCGCGCCGCATTGGCGCGCGGCACCGCCGTCATGGCGGTTTCGATCCAGCCCGGGGCCAGGGCGTTGACTCGGATCTGCTGGGGGGCAAAGGCCAGGGCCAGCGACTTGGTAAGCCCGGCCACGGCATGCTTGCTGGCCGCATAGGCCGGGGCGTGCGGCGCGCCGAAAAACGAGAACATCGAGCCGATATTGAGCACGGCGCCACCGCCCAGCTTGTCGCGAAAGGCATAGGCTGTGCGCATCGAACCGTTGAGATTGATGTCGAGCACGGTCTCAAAGCCCTGCGGCGTGAGCTCGGCGGCCCGCAGATTGACGCCGGCGCAGTTGATCAGCACGTCGACATGGGTGAAGGCGCCGGCATAGGCGCCGACCTGCTCGGTCGAGCGGACATCGAGCTGGGTATAGGCAAAGCGCGGCTCATCGCGGCCGGCGTCCTCGACTTCGGCCTGGGTGGCGCCGGTGGCATGCACGCTCGCCCCCGCCTCGGCAAAGGCGCGGCCGATGCCCTGGCCGATCCCCGACGTCGCCCCGGTGATCACCACGGTCTTGCCGGCGAAAAATTCAGTGGCCCAGGTCATCTTGTTGCTCCGGTCTATCAGGTCTTGCCGCCTCCCCGTGTGGAAGAGGGTGGATCGCGCGTTGGCGCGAGACGATGAGGGGTGTTTCCGCAATCGCGACTGGGGAAAGGGACCCCTTACCCGCCCTTCGGGCCCCTTCTCCCAAACGGGGAGAAGGCGATCATCGAGAGATCAGCGGACGAACTGCTCGACATAGTCGGCGCCCAGCCCGACCGCGATGTAATGCTTGCGGCACATGTCGATCTTGGTGAACACGTCTTCAAAGCCGATCTGCCGGTTGTCCGTGTCGAGATAGACCATGCAGCCGGAGATGTTGAAAAACGTGATCATCTCCGCGCAGTCCTCGGGCACGGTGAGGGTGTGGATCTCGCCGGGCGGCTCAAACACATACGAGCCCGTCTCGGCCACCCAGTCGTGCTCGAGATAGTGCCAGCGGCCCTTGATGACATAGCCATGCACCGGCTGGGGATGCAGATGGCGGCTGAGCACGCCGGCACGGCGGACGCGCAGCAGGTTGCACCACTGCCCCTGCAGAGTATTGAGAAACAGCGGCCGGAACCACACGCCTTCGGCCTGCGGCACCCAGACCCGCTCGTCTTCGGGCAGGGCCGTGATGGCGATTTCGCGCGGCGCCAGCGGATGGGCAGAGCCCTTGAACGTCTCGTACATGCTGTCTCCTCCTTGCCGCGACGCTAACCGCCGGGACGGTGCCGGGCCAATGCGACCAAGGTCTAGCGCGACAGGCCGGGGACAGCGGTCCCCGACCCGATCAGTCGTGCGAGATGGCTACCAGGTGAACGCGTCCACGTTCTCCCGGGCGCCCAGGAAGAAGGCGTCCGAGATCAGGCGCAGCGGCGCGCCATCCATGTCGGACTTGCGCTTCTTGAGCAGCTTGGCGAAGCGGTCGTAGATGCCTTCGTATTCTTCGGACGGGTTCTGGATGACCACCAGGTCGTTGACCACCAGCACCGTGCCGCCCCGTTCGAGCCGGAGCTTGGTGCCCTTCTGCGTCTCGATGGCCACGGTCCAGATCTCGCCGGATTCCTCGAGCCAGTTGAACCCGGCGCTGAGCGTGGGCTGATGCTTTTCGCCGGACTTGAAAACGATCTCGGCATCGATCGGGGTCTGCCGGTTGGCCGGGAATTTCAGCCGCGAGGACTGCACGAAGACCGGGAAGGGCATGATCTTGGTGAAGATCGACATGGCGTTGATGCCCGGATCGCAGACGCCGAAGCCGCCGGGCTCCCACACCCATTCCTGGCCGGGATGCCACTTGCGCACGCTCTCGCGCCAGTCGATGCGGACCGAGGTGACACCCTCCTTCTTGAGGATCTTGCGGGTGGCGTCGACGGCCTCGTTGTACTGGCTGTGCCAGGTCTGGAAGAGCACCTGCTTGGTCTTTTTGCCATAGGCGACGAGGTCGTCGAATTCGGCCAGCGTGGGCGTCGGCGGCTTTTCGAGCAGCACGTCCTTGCCGGCATCGAGGGCCTCGCGCACCATCTGGTGCCGCACATTGGGCGGCGTGCAGATCGAGACGATGCCCACTTCGGGCATGGCGGCATAGAGTTCGGCCGGGGTCTTGAACACCGGCACGTCGCCATGGCCGATGCCGCGCGTCGAGACGCAGGCGGCGAGCTCGAAATCCTTGGACTTGTCAATGACCGGCAGGTGCTGGTCCTGAGAGATCTTGCCGATGCCGATGACGGCAATCTTCTTTTTGGCCATGGAAAGGCACCTCCTCTTGGTGCGGCGCACTTAATGGCAAGCAGCGACCAAAGGGAAGTCCCGATGCCAAATTCTGCTCCGCAGCGGCGGGTCAGGGCGCCGGCGGTTGCCAGAGTTCGATCGGGTTGCCGTCGGGGTCGGCTATGCGGGCAAAGCGTCCGGTTTCGGGCGTATCCCACTCATCGGGACGGGTTTCCACGGCAATGCCGGCCGCGCCCAGCTGGGCGATGAGCCCATCGAGATCGTCGACGCGGAAATTGATCATCCATTGCCGGTCGGCGCGGAAATAGCTGGAGTCTGAGGGAAAGGGCGCAAACACCGTCGGACCGGCCGCCTGCATCCAGAAGCCTTCAACCCCCAGATGGGTGCGATACCAGTCGGCGAGCGCGCTCGTGTTGCTGGCGCGAAAGAACACGCCGCCGATACCCAGGGCTTTTGCCATGCTGTCACCTCACAATAATGGCCCGGAAGTCGTTGACATTGGTGCCGGTGGGACCGGTGACGACCAGTCCACCGATTTCGCGGAAGGCAGTATAGGCGTCGTTATTGGCGAGCGCGGCCTGCGGATCGATGCCCGCGGCCCGCATGCGGGTGGCGCTGCTGCCGTCGGCAAAGGCGCCGGCATTGTCGCCCGCGCCGTCGATGCCGTCGGTATCGGCGGCAAGCGCCGAAATGCCGGTGGTGCCCTCGATGGCGATGGCGAAGGCCAGCAGGAATTCGGCATTGCGACCGCCCCGGCCGGAGCCGCGCAGCGTCACGGTGGTCTCGCCGCCCGAAAGCAGCAGGGCCGGCTTGGAAAAGGGACGATTATGGCGGGCGATCTCGCGGGCCATCGCCGCATGCACCTTGGCCACCTCGCGCGCCTCCCCCTCGATGGCGTCCGAGAGAATGGCCGGGGTGAGCCCGAAGCTTCTTGCCCGTGCGGCCGCCGCATCGAGCGAAAGCGCGGCAGAGGCGATGACGCTGACGCTGTTGCGCGCAAAGGCCGGATCGGCCGGGGTGGGCGGCAGATTGTCCTCGGAGGCCAGCAGGGCGGACACCGCGGGCGGCAGCTTGAGGCCGTAGACGGACACCAGATGGCGCGCCTCGGCACGGCTGGCGCGCATCGGCACCGTCGGGCCGGTCGCCACGAGCGCCGGGTCGTCACCGGGAATATCGGAGACGACCAGCGTCGCCACCCGGGCCGGCGCCGCCAGCGCCGCGAGCCGGCCACCCTTGATGCCTGAAATCTGGTTGCGGATGACGTTCATCACGCTGATCGGGGCGCCCGATGCCAGAAGCTGCTGGTTGACCGCCTGTTCGTCCTCGAAACTGAGGCCCGGGGCCGGATGGGGCAGCAGCGCCGAGCCGCCGCCCGAGATCAGCGCTACGACCAGATCGTCATGGCTGAGGCCGGAAACCTCCTCCATGATGCGACGGGCCGCCAGGTAGCCGGCAGCGTCGGGCACCGGGTGGGCCGCTTCGGCGATCTCGATGCGGCTGCAGGGGGCGCCATAGCCATAGCGGGTGACCACCAGCCCCGACAGCGGCCCGTCCCAGGCGGCTTCGAAGGCCAGCGCCATCTGGGCCGAGGCCTTGCCGGCCCCCACCACGATGGTGCGGCCGGCCGGGCGCTCGGGCAGATGGGCGCGGACCGCATGCGCCGGCTGTGCCGCATCGATGGCAATGCCGAACAGCGCTTCGAGATGGTCGCGATCCATGCTGGGGGTCCTCTCCCGCGTCATGATGAGGGGTGGCAATGGCACTGGCAAGCCTGCCGATAGCGGGCTTTGCAGGTCGGCGGAAGCGTTCATCGGCAATTCAGCCAGGCCGATTTAAGCAGATCGCACTGCAGCGACGGCCTGCCCAGGCAGCGCTGCAGGCACCCGGCATGAGCATGATGGGGCTCATGCCGGGTGCATTGGCCAGCGCGCGGGCCTTGTCAAACGGCTGTCATGCTCCTCAACTAGGCAGGCGATTTCCTCACCCTGAATCAGGCCGATGCCAGACCGTTTCGCGATCTACTATGCCCCGCCGCTTGAGAGTGACATCTGGCAGCGGGCGTCGCGCTGGCTGGGCCGCGACGCGGCCATGGGAGCCGTGCCGCCGATGACGATCGGCGGACTCGACGCGGCCACGCGCAGCGCCGTGACGCCATCGGCGACGCGCTACGGCTTTCACGCCACGCTGAAAGCACCGATGGCGCTGGCCGCAGGTCATTCCGCCGAAAGCCTCAACGACGCCTTGAGCCGGTTTGCGGCCGAAACGTCGGCCGTCTCGATCGGGCAGCTGGAACTGCGATCGCTCGACGGCTTCCTGGCGTTGACGCCGGTGGTGCAGAGCGCCGACCTGACGGCGTTTGCCGGCGAGGTGGTTTCCGCGTTCGACGCCCTGCGCGCCCCGCTTTCGGCCGAGGATCGCGCGCGGCGCCTCAAGGCACCATTGACGCCAGTGCAGGTCGAATATCTCGATCGCTTCGGCTACCCCTATGTGCTCGACAAGTTCCTCTTCCACATGACCTTGACCGACCGGCTGGTTGCAGACATGCAGGAGCCGGTGATGACGGCAGCGGCGGAGTGGTTCGCGCCGGTGCTGGGCGAGGCGGTCGTGCTCGACCGGCTGGTGCTGTTTCACGAACCTGCCGCCGGCGGACCGTTCGTCCGGATGGCCGACTACCCCTTGCGCAAGGTGTCCTGATGGCCGAACTCAGTCTCCGCAATGCCCGCATCGTGCTCGACAACGAGGTGATCGAGGGCTCGGTGCTGGTGCGCGACGGGGTGATCGCTGCCATCGATACGGGCCCCTCGAGCGCCGGCGAGGACATGGAAGGCGATTACGTCATTCCGGGACTGGTCGAGCTGCATACCGACCATTTCGAGAACCACTACCGGCCGCGGCCGGGCGTCACTTGGCACGCCATCGCGGCGCTGCAGGCCCATGACGCGCAGATTGCCGGCGCCGGCATCACTACGGTGTTCGACGCGGTGCGCCTCGGCTCGGACCCCGAGATCGGCGACATCACCGCCGATGTGACGGCGCAGGTGGACGCCATCGCCCAGGCCGATGCCGAAGACCGGCTGCGGGCCGAGCATCTGGTGCATCTGCGCTGCGAGCTGCCGACGCCCGACGTGATCGAGCAGTTCGAAATGCAGTGCGACAAGCCGGTGGTGCAACTGGCCTCGCTGATGGACCATACGCCGGGCGCACGGCAGTACACCACGCTCGAGCATTACATCGCCTATTACCAGAAGCGGATGCGGCTCTCGGATGCGGAGATGGCGCAGTTCATTGCCGACCGGCAGCACGAGCGCGACCTTTACTCGCAAAAGAGCCACGACGCGATTCTCAAGCGCGGCCGCGAGATCGGCCTGGCCTTTGCCAGCCATGACGACGCCACGCTCGCCCATGTCGACGAGGCCATCGCCGACGGCGTGGTGATCGCCGAATTCCCGACGACGCTGGAAGCGGCCCGGGCGGCGCATACGGCCGGCCTCGCCGTGCTGATGGGCGCGCCCAACGTGGTGCGCGGCAAGTCGCACAATGGCAATATCTCGGCGAGCGACCTCGCCGCCGACGGCGTGCTCGACGTGCTCAGTTCGGACTATGTGCCGTTTGCCCTGATGGTGGCGGCGTTCGTGCTGCCCGACCGGGTGGAGACGATCTCGCTGCCGCAATCGATCGCCCTGGTCACGCGCAATCCGGCGCGCGCCGCACTGCTCGAGGATCGCGGCGAGATCGCGCTGGGCAAGCGCGGCGACCTGGTGCGTGTCCGCAAGACCACGTCGGCACCAGTGGTGCGCGGCGTCTGGCGGCAGGGCAAGCGGGTCAGCTGATGCCGCGTCCGGGAGCCCTGGTTCTGGTGGTCGGCCCCTCAGGCGCCGGCAAGGACACGCTGATGGCGGCCGCCAAGGCGGCGCTGGCGGACGATCCCGGCTTCGTGTTCGCGCGCCGGGTGATCACCCGCACGGCTGTGGCGGCGCTCGAGGATCATGACAGCATCGACGTCGCCGGTTTCGAAGCGGCACGGGCGCGCGGCGCGTTCGCGCTGACCTGGGAGGCGCACGGGCTCAGCTACGGCATTCCGGTCAGCATCGAGACCGAGATGGCCGCTGGCCGGACCGTGGTGATGAACGGCTCGCGCCGCATGATTGGGGATGCGCAGGCGCGCTATCCGCGGTGCCTCGTTACCCTCATCACGGCCGATCCGGCGGTGCGGGCCAAGCGGCTGGCCGGGCGTGGCCGGGAAACCGAAGCCGAGATCGCCGACCGGCTCAGCCATGAAGGCGCGCCGGTGCCCGACGATGTGGAAGTGGTGCGCATCGACAATTCCGGTGATCTGGATGTCGCGGTCGCCGCGCTGGTGCGGGCGTTGCGCCAGGCCTGAGGTGAACCTTTGTACGGCTGGCGCGTTGCCCCGGGCAACCAGCGTCAATCAGGACACTCTCATGAGCCGGAATAGCCTTTATGCCGTCATCGCGGTGCTCGCCATCGCCGTGGCAGGCGCTGCCATCTATTATTTCTACCAGGAGAGCCAGAAGCCGGGCCTCGAGATCAAGATCGACGACAGCGGACTTTCGGTGAACGGCAATGGCTGAGCTCGACGAACGCAAGCAGATCATCCTCGAAGCGCTCGGCCGCGAGATCGAGCGACAGGCCGAGACCGATCTGGACGAGATCGACCTGGTCGCCCTCGCCGTGGCCGTGGATCTGGCCCTGGGCGGCGATGGGGTCATGCCGGGTGAGGAGATCGACGACGGCAAGACGCCCGGCGAACTCAACGCCGCCAATGACGGTTAGCTGACGCCGAAATGAGTGAGGCCTCATGGTGAGCCTGTCGACTCACGCGGTCGGGCTGCATAGACAATCGCGCTCCGCCCTCGTCCTTCGACAAGCCCAGAGAGAGGAGCGACTGCCCTAAACCGTGATGTCGAGCAGCCGCTTGGGCGTGAGCGCCACGGTGGCGCTCTCTTCCACGCCGTTCACGCGGCGCGGGTCGCTGGGCGCGTCCTTGGGCACCTTGCCCTTGAGCACGTCGGCCTCGGCCAGTTGCTCGGCCTTGACCGGGTCGTTGCGTGGATTGCGCGGGTCAATATTGCGCCGTGCGACGGCAACGTCGCATGACGAGGCGCAGGGATAGCCGTTGACCACCGCAAACATGGCCGCAGCCTGCTGCGGGCCCGCTTAAGCGGCCGTTAAAGTACACGGGCTTGTGACCCGGCGGTCATGCCGCCGGGTTGGCCGCGCGGCTTGCCGGGGCACTGGCGCGCGCCGCCTCGAGCGTGCGGCGCCGCTCGCGATAGCGCGCAAACTGCTGGTCGGCGAGCACCCCGAGCAGGATCACAGTGCCCATCACCGCGAAGTTGAGCGAGGACGGGATCCCCAGCAGATTGACCAGATTCTGCAGAATCTGCAGGAGGATGGTGCCCAGCACCACGCCCACGATCGAGCCTTCACCGCCGCGCAGCGAGAAGCCGCCGAGCACGGCCGCAGCGATGGCGTAGAGTTCGTAGAAGTTGGCGTGACCGGAGGGCGAGACCGAGCGGGTGTACATGGCGAAAAAGATCGCCGCGATGGCCGTCAGGCCGCCACAGATCACATAGGCCGCGGCAATCACCAGATCGGTGCGAATGCCCGAGTAGCGCGCCGCCTCCTCGTTCTTGCCCACGGCGTAGAGATAGCGGCCGAACACCGAGCGGTGCAGCACGAACCAGGCGATGATGGCGACCACGGCCAGCACATAGACCGACGTGGGGATGCCGAAGGGTCGGGCGACGAAGAAGTCGAGCCCGGGATATTCGCTGCCGAAGGGGAAGCCGGCCGTGGCATCGGCCGTATAGCCGCGCGCCGCGCCGCGATAGATCAATAGGCCGCACAGCGTCACCACGAAGGGCTGCATCTTGAGCTTGGTGATCAAGAGCCCGTGGGCGAGCCCGAGCAGCAGCCCGAGCAACAGCACGATGCCCCCGGCAATCGGCCAGGGGACGCCCAGCCGGCCCACCAGATCGACGAACAGCACGCCGAGCAGGGCGATCATCGACCCGACCGAGAGCTCGATGCCACCGGTGATGATGACAAAGCCCTGGGCGATCGAGAACAGGCCGAACAGCCCGATCAGGTTGGCAGTATTGGCCAGGTTGTTGGGCGAGAGGAAGAGCGGGTTCCGCAGATAAACGAAAAAGCCCACCACCAGGATGAGGACCCCCAGGCCCAGGTCTTTTTTCAGCATGTCAGCCGTTCTCCTGTTTTCCGGGCCAAGGGCCGGACTCCCCTCGCCGCGCTCATGCCACCTGCCTCCCTATGGCCAGTTGCAGGATGTTTTCCTCGCTGGCCTGGGCGCGGCCCAAAATGCCGGCAATGGCGCCCTCATGCATGACGGCGACGCGGTCGGAGACGCCGATCACCTCTTCCATGTCGCTCGAGATCATCAGCACGGCCACTCCGCTATCGGCCAGCACGCGCATGAAGCGGTAGATCTCGGACTTGGCGCCGATGTCGATGCCCCGCGTCGGCTCGTCGAAGATCATCACTTTGGGCTGCATGGCCAGCCACTTGGCCAGGACCACCTTCTGCTGGTTGCCGCCCGAAAGCGCGCCGGTACGGGTGGCCACGGTGGGCGCCTTGATGCCCAGGTCACTGCGGCTCTTTTCGGCCTGTACGGTCTCGAGGATTTTCGAGACGAGCAGGTTGCGCGCATAGGCGGGCAGATTGGGCAGTGAGACGTTTTCGGCAATGGGCAGGTCGAGCAGGATGCCATTGCCCTTGCGATCTTCGGGGACAAGAAAGACGCCGTTGGCGACCGCCTCGGCGGCCGAACGGAAACTGACCGGCCGGCCCTCGAGACGGAGCGTCCCGCCATAGGCAGGATCGATGCCGAAGAGCACGCGGGCCAGTTCGGTGCGGCCGGCGCCGACCAGGCCGGCGAGCCCGAGAATTTCGCCGCCATGGAGAGCGAGGGAAACCTCGCGATGCGGAAAGGCCGCCGTGCGGATGCGATCGGCGGCGAGCACGACGTCGCCCCGCGCCAGCGTGGGCGCCGTATAGACGACCTTGAGGTCGCGCCCGATCATCAGCTTGACCATGCGGTCATGGGTGATCTCAGCCTTGCCGAGCGTGCCCACCAGTTCGCCATCGCGCAGCACGATGACCCGGTCGCAGGCGCGCTCGATCTCGCCCAGGCGATGCGAAATGAAAATGACCGCGATACCCTCGGCCCGCAGGGCGGCGATGACGTCGAGCAGCCGATCGGTCTCGGCAGCCGGCAGCGACGAGGTGGGCTCGTCCAGAATCACCAGCCGGGCATTGACCGAGAGCGCCTTGGCGATCTCGACCAGTTGCTGCTGCGCCAGCGACAGGTTCGCCACCGGCGTCGAGGCGACAAAGGACGCGCCCAGGCGCTTGAGCAGCGGCGCGACGTCGGCGCGCATCCTCCTGGTATCGACCAGATTGAGAATGCCGCCGGTGCGCGGCTCGCGGCCGATATAGACATTGGCGGCGACGTCGAGATTGTCGAAGAGGTTGAGTTCCTGGTGCACGAAGGCGATGCCGGCCCGCATCGAGCCGGCCACCGAGAGGCCGGCATGGGTTTGGCCATCGATTTCGATGCTGCCGCTGTCGGGCTGGGTTACCCCGCCCAGGATCTTCATCAGGGTGGACTTGCCGGCGCCATTCTCACCGACGATGCCGACCACTTCGCCGGGCGCGATGCTCATTTCAAAGCCGGCCAGCGCCACGACGCCGGGATAGGTCTTGCGTATACCGGTCAGGCGGAGAAAAGGCGTCACGGGGTCGTCCACGGGCATCGGCAATCCACTGCGTCAAGTCGGGCGAGTGGCAGACAGTAGGCGGGCCCGACAGGCGCGGCAAGCAGTCCGCCGCGTCGTCAGACCCGCCCTGGAGGACGTCGTTAGCCGCCGATCTTTGCCTTGAGATCGGCAGAGAATGCGTCGACATTGTCCTTGTTGATCACGGCCGTCGGCACGATGATCAGCTTGTCTGCGGGCACGCCCGAGGTGTCGCCACCCAGATAGGCCGCCATCAGCTTCATGCCCTGATAGCCCCATTCGAACGGCTGCTGCACCACGGTGGCGGCAAAGGAGCCTTCCTTGACCGCGCCCAGGGTCACCGGATCTTCGTCGAAGGCGGTGACGGTGATCTGGCCCAGCTTGCCGGCCGCCTGCAGTGCCTCGTAGATCTTGGGCGGGTTGTAGGAATAGAACCCGACCATGCAGTTGATCTCGGGATTGGCCACCAGCACGTCGTCGACATTGGTGCGGGCGCGGGTGAAATCCACATCGTCGCCGCGGACGTCCACGAGCTCGATATTGTGGCCTTCGATCGCCTGCTTGAAGCCGGCGATGCGCTCGATGGCATTGTCTGCCCCGAGGAAGCCGACAAAGCCCATGCACTTGCCTTCCTTGCCGGCCATGGCCTTGACCATTTCCTCACCGGCCTGGACGCCGGCCAGAGTGTTGGACGAGCCCAGATAGGCGATGCGGTTGGACTGCGGCGCATCGGAGTCGGTGGTGAACAGCGGCACCTGGGCGGCAATGCGGTTGAAGGCATCGATCGAGTTCTTGGGGTCGGCCGACGAGATCATGATCGCGTCGGTGCCGGCTGCCACCAGGTCGTCCATCAGCGCGTTCTGCAGCGCGGCCGTGCCCTGGGCGGGATAGCGGAACTGCAGTTCATAGCCGTCGCCGAGCTCGGCCTGCGCCTTCTTGACGCCGGCCTCGGCCAGCTTCCAGAAGTCGGACGACGCGTTCACCACAAAGGCGAGCTGCTTTTTCTCCTGGCCGATGGCGACACCGGACAGCAACAGGCTCGCGGCCAAAGCCGCAAGTGCAAGACGTTTCATGTAGTCCTCCCTTTTACCCGCCTCCGCGGGCAATCACGCAGCGCCGCGAACTGCGGTCACCAAGGCTCCCTCCCCAGCGCCGAGCGGCGTACACGCTAGTGATAGAACAGGAACTAATATTAGTAAATATGCCTTTGGCGCCCGGTTTTGGAAAACCGGGGACGGCGCGTGAAGGGCGCGACATGTGCGCACCAACGCTGCCACCACGATGGCGCGCAGTGGCTCAAGGAGTAGCGATTCGGGCTTCGCCTATTGGGCGGCTGCCTGGTCGAGGGCGCGGCTGGCGGCGCGTTGGGCCGCCTCGACGCTGGCGAAGGTCTGGCCATCGATGCCGAAGGCGTTGAAACGCACGGCCAGAAAGCGGAAGCCTTCAGGCGCGGGGACAACGACGCCGAGCGGTTCACCATCGACTTCGATGGCGATGGGACGGGTGCCAGCGGGCTTTTGAACTGTGTGCTGCATGAAATTGCTCCTGCGGCGCGTCGCGGGCGACGGCCGGGGTGTTACTTGGCTTGTGAGACGAACAGGTGACGCCGGGGTCACATTCGTTTGAAGCAGCAACACCATCGCTGGGCGGGTACGCGTTTGCCCGGAACCGTGGTTCGGAGTGCATCGGCAATAATCATCGCAGTCTCCTTCCGCAGTTCTGGTGTGAACCAGGGTTCACGCGCACGTTACGCCGCGAGCCGGGGCAGCAGCATGTCGCCCGCTGGCTCATTGTGTGACCATTCCGGCCAACTTCGCCAATCTAGAGGCTCGGGTGGCGATTTCAATAGCGCTTTGGTCGCAAGCGTCCATCGATCCACTCAAGATAGCGGCGGCGGTCGTCGCAGACCAGACGGGAATCGACCAAGTGTCGCGGCGGCCGGGGAACGGACGCGCGCAGGCCTAGCGCCGGTTGAGAATGGCGACGCCGCGCGGTAACCGAAGTCGAGGGCTGAGCGTCAGGCCTTGACCGTCAGCCGCTTCCAGCGGCGGAAGGCCGTGGTGATCGTGCCGGCAAAGATGGCATCCAGATCGGCGCGACGACACAGCATGATCCGATCATGCCGCAACCTACGTGCGGCGCCAAGCGGCCCGCCTTAATAGTCGTACAATATGATCCTTGCGACCGGATCCGGCCGGCCGATCGAGGCGGCATCGCCGCTCTCAGGGCTGCGTCGAAACCTGCTGCTCCACCTGGTCGATCAGGGCGATGATGCGGTCGACCTTGACGATGTGACGCTCTTCCATGGTGAAGTTCAGCGTCATGTACTCGCGGCCAGGGCAGAAGGTGCAGATATTGGCCGCCGGGTGATAGGCCCCGCAATAGATCGGCTCCATCATCCATTCGGTCACCGGCCCGAAGGTGCGATGCGGCGGTACCAGGGTGAGCACGGTGGCGTCGTCGGTGCCCGAAAAGCGCCAGAAGCGCGGCCCGTAAAGAAACGGAAAGAGTTTTGCGATGCGCCGATGCATGGAGAACAGGGCAAGCACGCTCATGTTGAACTTGGTGACGTCCTTTTTTTCCAGCTCGTCCACGATCGCATCGACGCCGCGCGCATAGGCCACGAAGTCGCGGTTGAACGGGAACTTCGCCATCAGGGTGCGGACGCGGAAAAAGTCGTCGTCGGCCGCCGTGCGCTTGGTATCGAGCATGGTGTAGGCGGCCGTGATCACCTTCTCATTGTGTTTCTTGTCCCGGTCGGAATGCAGCCCGTAGGTGACCAAGGCGAAATACAGCGAGCGCTGGCGCACATTGAGGGCATTGGCGAGGCGGCGGATGCGGCTGCGCTCGACCGCCACGGTGCGAAACAGCGTCGGCTTTTCAGTGGGCGACAGCACCCAGGCAAAGAACATGTGGATGCTGGCGCCAAGCAGGCCGCTGAGGAAGGCGCCGGCGCGAGCGCCGAAGCCGACCTTGTTGCCCTTGTCCGACTGGATGCCGTGGCCGGCGGTCTGCGAACGCGCCAGCAGCGCCGAATCCGATCCCTCCAGCACCGCATGGGCGGCGCGCACCTGAATGATCGAGGCGCGACCCGCACTGTCGGCGCCGCCGGTACGGGTGGCCGCCATGAAGCGGAAGAGCGGCAGGCCGGGCGCGGCATAAATGTCGGCGCTGGTGCTCAGCCACTTGTCGGGATAGCCGGCGAAGTCGTCGACCATTTCCACCGAGGTGATGGCGTCGAGCTGGCTCTCGCTGAGCGGATGGCCGGGCAAGGCGCCTTCAAAGCCATGAGTGAGCTGCGGCGCGAGGGCCACGACGCGGGCGGCCAGCGTCTTGAGCTTTTCGCGATCGAACGCCTCGCTCGAGAACGCGGTGAAAAAGATCGTGTCCTTGCCGGTATAGAGGAACCACTGGAAGTCGGTGAACAGCGCCAGCGGGTCCTTCTGCACGGCCGCATGGGCGGCTTCGAGCGCCAGGGTGTGGTCGCTGGCAAAACTCGACGACGAAAAACTCTTCATGGCACGCGTCCTCTCGCTCCCTTGTGCGCAGTAGGCCACGGCCGGCGCGCCAAGGTCAATCAGTGGTTCCGCACTGGGGTCGGACGGCGCAGATGCACGGGTCTGCCGCAATCAGACCCGTGGACAGTCTTGTGGCTCAGGCCTCGGCAGGCTTGAGCGATACACCGGTGCGACCATCGCTGCCGGTGGTGAAGGTGATGCCCGCCTTTTCAAGCGCCGTCCGGATGGCTGCGACGCTCTGATCGCGCACGCCACGTTCGCCGGGGGTTTCGACCCGACGGACCGTCGAGAACGATACGCCGGCATGCTCGGCCAGCTGCTCAGCCGACCAGCCCAGATAGCCGCGGGCGGCACGGACCTGGCCGGGCGAGAGGGGAGGGGTGACGTCGCGCGCCAGATCCAGCCCGACGGCAAAATTGGCGTCCTGCCGCACGGTGAAGCCGACCCAGGATTCGATGGCGCCATGCCGGCCCAGCACCGAAGAGGCCCGCGAGATCACCGGAACGTAGCGATCGCCCATCATCACGCGGCAGGCAACGGAGTAGCGGCGCCGGTTGCGCAATGCCTGTTCCCAAGCGTCACGTACCTTCTGCCGGTCGTCAGGATGCACGATGTCGAGCCGGTTCCAGTTGTCGACGCGGCCGCGCTGCCCGGTGGCATGCCACCACTCGATCTCGTCGCGAACCTGGCCATCGGCTTCGGTGGTCCAGATCACCACGTCGAACAGTTCGCGCAGCGCCGCCTTCAGGCCCTCACGCTGATGCAGGGCCTGCAACGCCTGGCGAGTCTCGGTGACGTCGAAGGCGACGCCCACCAGACGCTCCGGCCGGCCGTCCCGCGAGTGGATCAGCCGGCCATAGCTTCGCACAAAGCGTAATTCGCCATTCGGCCGCAATATCCGATATTCGCGATCGGTCATGATCGCACTGGCGACGGCCCGGGTCGGGTTACGAAAATCCGGGCGGTCTTCGGGATGGACGAGTTTCTCGTATTTTTCGAGCGACTGCTGCTCGGGTACGTGTTCGATCCCCAGGATGTGCGACATCCCTTGCGACCAGATGACCTCGCCTGCGTCCAACAGCCAGGTCCACGTCCCAACACCATGTGCTTCGATCAGTTCAAGCGACTCACCCGGACTCTGGCCCTCTTGTATGGACAGAGTCGTCACGTTTGCGGCGTCCAAGCGTCCCATTATTACCTCGTTCTCAGCCCCCCAACGGGCCGCCTTCAATCATGCGGCCGTCACGCCGCTCAGTATTTACGCAGACACGCACGCACCAAACGTGCGAACAGGTCTGCGGGATGTGCTTAACTTCGCCCTTTTGCCTGGTTCAATTCCCGAGGCAGTGCGTTTCGCGCATGTATAAAATCGGCATAACTAGACGTACTAAAACTTACGCGACATTCACTCGCGGTGAGCAGCTCGGATACTGGCGTCCTGCTGATCCGCACGGCTCGATTACGACTTGTTGCTGGTCGGGCTGCTGGCACCGATGGCAGCGAAAAGGCGCAAAGCGCGAGTGTCGCCTCCTGAAAGCATGAAGGCGACGCAGATGATGCAGGCGTTGCCCCCGTCTGTAAAGAAAACAGCGTGGTCCGATCAGGTTTTTTTGTTGCAGAACTGCACCGGCCGGCTGGGATGGCCGACCTCGGACGATCAATTCCTGATGATTCTCGTCAGCTTTGCTTGACGAAGTTTAGAACTCTTATAAGGTAGCGCCGGGGCCTAACAGGATTTGTGCGATGAAACTGACGCGGCAGTCGAGCTATGCCATACGGACGCTGATTTATTGCGCGGTCAATGAACCCGAGCTCAGCCGAATCGCCGATATCGCCAAGGCCCACGCCATCTCCGAACTGTTCCTGTTCAAGCTGATCAAGCCGCTGGTCGAGAACGGTCTGCTGCAGACGGTCCGCGGCCGGCATGGTGGCATCAAGCTGGGCCGTCCGGCCAGCGACATCACCCTGCTCGACACCATTCGCCTCACCGAAGAAAACTTCGCCATGGCCGAGTGCTTCGAAGGCGGCGACATCTCCTGCCCGCTGGTCGACAGCTGCGACGTCAACTCGGCGCTGCGCGAGGCGCTGGGCGCCTTCTTCGAGGTGCTTGAGAGCAAGACCATCGCGGACCTCGCCAACAAGCGCCGGTCGCTGCGCGAGCGCCTCGGCCTCAAGTTCGAAGACATGGAGCCCGCGCTCATCGCCATGAACTGAGCGGCGCTGGCTCTGATGCGGGGCCACCCGGCGGCGGGCGGGGTTGCCTCGCCCCCATGCGCATGCTCTATGCGCCAAAATCCCTTGTAATCGGAACTGACCCATGGCCGCGGCGCCCATACTCGCCCTGCAGGACATCGCGCTGACATTCGGCACGACGCAATTGCTCGAGGCGGCGGAGCTGTCGGTGCTGCCCGGCGAGAAAATCGCGCTGGTCGGCCGCAACGGCTCGGGCAAATCCACCCTGCTCAAGATCGCGGCAGCCCAGCTTGAGGCCGATGGCGGCAAGCGCTTCCTGCAGCCGGGCGCCACCATCCGCTACCTGCCGCAGGAGCCCGACCTTTCGGCCTTTGCCACGACGCTGGCCTATGTCGAGGACGGCATGGAAGCCGGCGACGACCATTATCGTGCCACCTACCTGCTCAATGCGCTGGGGCTGACCGGGGAGGAAAGTCCCAAGAACCTGTCCGGCGGGGAGGCGCGCCGCGCGGCCCTGGCGCGTGTCTTGGCACCCGAACCCGACATTATCCTGCTTGACGAGCCGACCAACCATCTCGACCTGCCGGCCATCGAATGGCTGGAAAGCGAGCTCTCGACCATCAAGTCGGCGCTGGTGATCATCAGCCACGACCGACGTTTCCTTGCCGACCTGACGCGCGTCACCTACTGGCTCGACCGTGGCGTCACGCGCCGTCTCAACAAGGGCTTTGCCGGCTTCGAGGAATGGCGCGACACCGTGCTCGAAGAGGAAGAGCTGGCGCGACACAAGCTCGACCGGCAGATCGTGCGGGAAGAGCACTGGCTGACCTTCGGCGTTTCGGCCCGCCGCAAGCGCAACGTGCGCCGGCTGGGCGCGTTGTTCGACCTGCGCCAGGAGCGCAAGGACCAGCGCCGCGCGGTGGGCGACGTCAAGATGTCGATCTCGGAAGGCGACACCTCGGGCAAGATGGTGGTCGAGGCCGAGCACATCTCGAAAATCTACGACAAGCCCATCGTGGTGGATTTTTCCACCCGGGTGATCCGCGGCGACCGGATCGGCATTATCGGCGCCAATGGCGCGGGCAAGACCACACTGATCCGCATGCTGACCGGCGAACTGGCGCCCGATAGCGGCCGTATCCGGCTGGGCTCCAATCTCGAACTGGCCACGCTCGACCAGCGCCGCGCGGCGCTGTCGCCCGAGACCACGCTCAAGGAAGCGCTGACCCGCGGTGGCTCGGACACGCTGGTGATCAACGGCCAGCCCAAGCATGTCATGGGCTATATGAAGGACTTCCTGTTCACCCCCGAGCAGGCCCGCACCGCCGTCGCCAAGCTCTCGGGCGGCGAACGCGGCCGGCTGGCGCTGGCGCGCGCCCTGTCGCTGCCCTCGAACTTTCTGGTGCTCGACGAGCCCACCAACGATCTCGATCTCGAAACCCTCGACCTGCTGCAGGAAATGCTGGGCGACTATCCCGGCACGGTGATCGTGGTCAGCCACGATCGCGACTTCCTCGATCGCGTCGCCACCTCGGTGATCGTGGCGGAAGGCGAGGGCGTCTGGACCGAATATGCCGGCGGCTATTCGGACATGGTGAGCCAGCGCGGCTTTGGCGTCCGGGCGCCCGACACTGCGCCCAAGGCCAAGGGCAACCGCACCGCGTCGTTGGCGCCGATCGTGCCGCCGACGCCCAAGGGCAAGCTCAGCTTCAAGCACAAGCACGCGCTCGAGACCCTGCCCAAGCAGATGGAGCAGCTGCGTGCCGAGATCGTCGCGATCAACGCAAGGCTGGCCGATCCAAAACTTTATGCCCGCGACCCCAACGGTTTTGCCGCGGCCAGCAAGGCGCTGGTCGACGCCGAAGCCAAGTTGGCGGCCGCCGAAGACCAGTGGCTCGAACTCGAACTGATCCGCGAAGAACTCGAAGGCTGAGCGGCCGCCTCAGGCGGCGGGCGCCAGCCCCAGCGTTTCGCGCAGCCGTTCGCGCGTTTCGACCACGCCGAAGGCCGGACCGCCCGGGCCCAGCGCGGCCCCGGCGGCGAGCGGACCGGCATCGACCGGATCAAAGCCCAGCCGGTCGATCAGGTGCAGCACGCTCCTGACCGCGTCGCGGTCGTCGCCGGCTGCCGCCATGGCGATGCGGCCGGGGGCGCCGGCCGGACGGCGTTCGTCGCGAAACTGGTGATACCCCAGCTGGTTGAGGCTCTTGACCACCTTGGCAGACGCGAAATGCCGCTGCACCACCAGGCTGGTCTCGGCCGGCGCCTCGACAAAATCGGGCAAACGGCCATCGGTGACGGCCCAGTAGTTCATCGTATCGACCAGCACCTTGCCGGCAAACAGATCGCCCGGCAGCTCGCGGAACCGGGTGGTGGGCACGGCCAGAATGATCAGATGTGCATGCGCCAGTGCGGCGTCGCGCGTCACGGCCCTTGCCCCGGGCGCCAGGATCTCCACCATCATCTCGATATCGGCCGGGTCGCCCGAGCGGGCGAGCACCACGTTGTAATCGGCCTCCACGGCGGCGCGCGCGAGGACCATGCCGAATTTTCCGGCGCCGATGATGCTGAGATGGGGGCGAGACAAGGCAAGAACTCCGAAATGCACGAACGCAACAACCTGCATGTAGGGAGTGTAGGCCACTTACATCAACGGGAGGTAAGGCACAGCGATGTGTGTTGAGACGAACGAGCGCAGGGCTTTCACCACCGCCGGTCTTGCGTCAGACTGGCGCGATGAGCCCTCCACCCGCCACTGCCTTGGCCACTGCCGTGCATGACCCGTCCGGCAAGCTGGCGCCCGCCATCGGGCGTCTGGCGCCACGGCTGCGCGAGATGTTCGGGGAGTTCGTGTTCAACATCTCTGAGGCGACCTCCCCCGACGTAGCAAAACTGGCAGCTGATCTGCTCGACGCAACCATCGTCTGGCATCCGCCCTCCGAGGCTCATATCGGGAAAATCCGGCGCGAAGCGGTCGGCCTGGCCCGGCGCAGCCAAGCCGTGCTCTACACCGATCCGGACCATCTGCTGCGTTGGATCGACCGGGACGAAGCCGACCTGCGCCGCGTGTTGGCCACGCAACCGGACGTCGAGGTTCTGGTCGTCGGCCGTTCGGCCGCCGCCATGGCGCAGCAGCCGGCGCGATTGCGCGAGACCGAGGCTCTGGTCAACCACACTTACCGGCTGCTCACCGGCGATGCCTGGGACCTGCTGTTTGCCGTGCGCCGCCTGTCGCGGCCGGCCGCCGCGCTGATCGCCAGGGACAGCCGGATCGACACCCTTGCCAACGATGTCGAGTGGCCCCTGCTTGCCCGGCAAGCAGGACTGCGCGTGGGTTATGTGGAATCCGATGCGCTGATTTACCGTACGATCGAGGAGTTTGGCGCAGCGGCCGATACCGGCGACGGCCAGCCGCTGCAATGGATCCGCCGGCTCGAGTTCGCGGCGCTGATGGCGACCGCCATGCGGCGGTTCCTGCCCGATGCGCCTCATGACCCAATGCCGGCAGCAGCCTCTAAGTCACCACCGTGATCTTCTCGCTCGCCCGGGTGATCCCGGTATAAAGCCAGCGCTTGCGGTCCTCGCGAAACACAAAGCTCTCGTCGAACAGATAGACATTGTCCCACTGCGACCCCTGCGCCTTGTGCACGGTGAGGCAGTAGCCGAAGGTGAATTCGTCGAACGCCTTGCGTTCGGGCCAGCTCAGATTGTCTTCCTCGCCCGAAAAGAACGCCAGGTGGGTCACCACCTTGGCCTGGGTCTTGGTCTTGCCGGGCTTTTCGCCGAGCCCGGCCTCGTCGGGGTCGAGCAGCATGGAAAACCGGCCGCCCGAGCGCTTTTTCACTTCGGCAGCGGTCCAGATCTGGCCGTTGAGCAGCTTTTTCTGCGGGTTGTTGCGCAGGCAGACCAGCCGATCGCCGACCACCGGCTCGTGCCGGGGCATGTTCTTGAGCTCGCGCATGCGGTCATTATAGGCAACGCGGGTCTTGTTGCGGCCCGCCAGCACCTGGTCGGCCTGCATCACCGCCTCGCGGTCGACATCCTCGCGCGCGATGACCAGCGACTCGCCATAACGCCCATGCTCGAGATGGTCGCCCTCGCGGATATCCATCGACATGCGGATGATCGGATTGTCGCGCGCCTGGCGGTGGATTTCAGTGAGCATGATGTCGGGATCATGCGCGGTGAAAAACCCGGCGCCCTGCACCGGCGGCAGCTGAAACGGATCGCCCAGCACCAGCACCTTGGTGCCAAAGCTCAGCAGATCGCGACCAAGGGCCTCGTCGACCATCGAAACCTCGTCGATGACGATGAGGTCGGCAAGCGCCGCCTCGCTCTCGGGGTCGAGGGCGAATTTGGGCTCGCCTTCCTTTTCCGAGACCAGCGAATAGATCAGCGAATGGATGGTGGAGGCGCCGCGGCAGCCGTTCTTGCGCATCACCAGCGCCGCCTTGCCGGTGAAGGCGGCGTATTTGACCGATTTGACGCCCTGCGCCAGATGTCGCGCCAGCGTCGACTTGCCAGTGCCGGCCCAGCCGAAGAGACGGAAGACCTGCGGGCCGGATTTGTCTTTGAGCCAGCGCGAGACGGCCATCAGGGCCTCGTCCTGCTGGGGCGACCACTCGACCATCAGACGATCTTAGTCCGCACGCTGCCGATGCCGGCAATTTCGCCCACCAGCACGTCGCCGCGCACCACCGCGCCCACGCCAGCTGGCGTGCCGGTGAAGATCAGGTCGCCGGCCTTGAGCTCGACCGACTGGCTGAGCGTGGCGATCACGTGCGGCAGATCCCAGATCATATCGGCAATATCGGCGTCCTGGCGCAGCACGCCGTTGACCGTCAGGGATATTCGCCCGTTCCCGGGGTGCGCGCCATGCGCGGGCATCAGCGTGCCGATCGGCGCCGAGTGGTCGAAACCCTTGGCCATGTCCCAGGGACGCCCCCCTTTTTTTGCGGCCGCCTGGGTGTCGCGACGCGTCATGTCCAGCCCGACGGCATAGCCCCAGACATGGTCGAGGGCCGTAGCCACCGCAATAGAACTGCCGCCGCTGCCGAGAGCCGCAACCAGCTCGATCTCGTGATGCAGATCAGCGGTCTGGGTGGGGTAGGGCATGTCGCCCTCGGCGATCACCAGGGCATCGGCCGGCTTGCCGAAAAAGAAGGGCGGCGCCTCGTTGGGGTCATGGCCCATTTCGCGCGCATGCTCGGCATAGTTGCGGCCCACGCAATAGATGCGCCGCACTGGAAACAGGGTTCCCTCAGTGGTCGGGACGGCCACGATGCCGGGCGGAAAGATATAGTCAGCCATCAAGAGTCTCACGCGTTGTCGCGGCCAACCTAACCGATTTTGCGCGAGTACAAAATGCGAACTTTTTGGTCCTTTCAGGAGCATATGCAGCTGCGCACTGCGCGGCAGACGGCTTGCCCTGCTAGGCTGACGCAGTGGCGCGCAACGATCCTTCCGGCACCTCCAGGGTCACCACCTCGAAGCCGGAAAGCACAGCGGGGCCGAACTGGGTCGAGAGCGCGACGTCGGTGGCGTCGCGGCCGATGGCCATCAGGATGCGGCCGATCCGCGGCTTGTTGTGGCGGGCATCGGCCGTGTACCAGTGGCCGCCCAGATAGACCTCGAACCAGGCCGAAAAATCCATCGGCGCCGGATCGTAGGGGACGCCGATATCGCCCAGGTAGCCGGTGCAGTAGCGAGCGGGAATATTGAGGCAGCGGCAGAGCGTGATCGCCAGGTGGGCGAAGTCGCGGCAGACGCCGACCCGCTGGGTGTAGCCGCCAAAGGCGGTGCGGGTCCGATCGGCCAGCTGATAGTCGAAGCGAATGTGGGCGTGCACAAAAGCGCAGACCGCTGCCACCCGCGGCCAGCCCGGCGCGATATGCCCGAACTGGCTCCAGGCGAAACTGCCCAGAATGTCGGTTTCGCAATAGCGGCTGCCCAGCAGATAGATCAGCGTCTCGTCGGGCAGGTCGCGGATATGATGCTGCACCGCATCGAGCGGTACCACATCGGGCAGGCCCGAATCGTAGATCTCGAACTGGGTCGAAATGGCGAGCTCGCCCGCCGGCGCGGTGATGCGGGTGGGGACGTTGCCGAAGCTGTCGGTATAGTCCCAGGCCTCCACCTGCGGAGAAAAGCTCAGCACCTGCGGGCTCAGCAGGTCGGCGCGCCGCGAGGGGTGGATGTTGAGCGCCAGCAGCATCGGGGTAGGCTGCGGGCATGTGTAGCGGAGCGTGTAACCGGCTTTGATCTGCATGGTCATGCCTTCTCGATGGGGGGCGGAATGGGAGCGACGGCGGGGTCGGCGATGGTGACATTGACCTGCACGGTCATGCCCTGCGGGTCGTCGGCCTTGCCCGCATAGGTGCCTGAAAGCGGGATGGCCTGGCGCGGGTCGCGGGCCACGCCGACGCGGATCAGATCGCGATTGCCCACGATGCCATTGGTGGGATCGAACTCGACCCAGCCGGCGCCGGGCAGAAACACCTGACACCAGGCATGGGTGGCGCCACCGCCGCGATGGATCGAACCGTCGCGGCTGGCCACATAGATGTAGCCGGTGACAAAGCGGGCCGCGAGCCCGAGGGCGCGGCAGGCTTCCATCATCAGCAGCGCGAAGTCGCGACAGGTGCCGGTGCCGGTGGCGAGCGTCAGGCCGGGCGGTTGTGTGCCCGGATCGGTGCGACGCGAGTAGGCAAAGCCCTCCTTGATCGCCATGGTCATGGTGCCGAGCAGGTGTCCGGTATCGGTGGTCCCGGTGGGGGCGACGAAGCGGCGGGCCCAGGTCTCCACCGCGCCGTCCGCATCGGGATAATGTCGCCGCATCGAGGGTTCGAGGTCGGGCAGGTCGTCTTCATCATAGCGCATCGGCCAGGTCTTGCCCTTGGCGCGCGTGCGGAAATGCGGCGCGGCGGCGGGCGTGTGCTCGAGTGCGATATTGGTCTCGAAGCGCAGCTCTCTGGCGCGGCTGTCGAAATTGACGATGGCGACGCAATTGCCGAACACGTCGTGGATCCAGTGCAGTCGGGAGGGTTGCGGCGACACCTCGATATCGGCCAGCAGCAGGCGCTGGTCATAGCTGTCGCGCGGACGGAACAGCACGCGGTGCTCGCCGAAACCGACGGCGCGCTTATAGGCATAGGTGGTAATGTGGCGGACGCGGAGTACAGTCATGGGCGCGTAACGCGCCAACACCATAAAAGTAGCCATGACCTTCAAGCGCGGCTGCCATGTCGCCGCCGTCGGCGGGAACCGGCAGCCGGCTTTTCCATTGTGGCACGTCACGCCACTTCACCCCCGGGGCACCTTGCAATGCGGTTCTCACTCGGCTGCGAACTCGACTACACCATCCTCCAGCCCACCACGATGATCCTCAATATCGAGCCGATGCGGGGGAGTCAGCAGCAGGTTGTGTCGGAAAGTCTCGAGCTCACCCCGCCGTCGATCAGCGAGGCGCACCAGGCCAAGGAGACCTCCAACCTCTACCGTCGCCTGGTGCTGCAGCCCGGACCGCTCAAGATTCGCTATCTGGCCGAAGTGGAGACCCTGCCCAAGACCTTCGATCCGGTCGGCATCTACGAAGTGCCGGTGGCGGAGCTGCCGCTGGCGGTGCTCCCCTATCTCTATCCCAGCCGCTATTGCGAGAGCGACAAGCTGGGGCGCTTTGCCTGGCGCGAGTTCGGCGGCATGGCGATGGGGCACGAAAAGGTCACGGCGCTCTGCAACTGGATTTTCGAGAATGTCGACTATATCGGCGGCGTCAGTCACTCGGCGACCTCGGCCGAGGACACCTTTACCGAGCGCGCCGGCGTCTGCCGCGACTTCGCTCATCTGGGCGTCAGCTTCTGCCGGGCGCTCGGCATTCCGGCGCGCTTCGTCTCCGCTTATGGCTGGCAGCTGCAGCCGCAGGACTTCCACGCCGTGTTCGAAGCCTATCTGGGCGGCCGCTGGTATCTGTTCGACCCGACCCGGCTCTGCCCTGTGGATGGCATCGTGCGCATCGGCGTGGGCAGGGATGCGGCCGATACGGCCTTCGTCACCTTTTACGGCCAGGTCGAAAGCGCCCCCAAATCGGTATGGATCAACGCGCGCGACGGCGGCGACCCGTTGCTGGGCTGGACCACGCAAGCGGTCAGCGTCTCGGAGGTGTAGCAGACGCGCGCCGGTGTTCGCGCGGTGAGAAGTCTGTTGCTATCTGCCGCCGGTTCCGCAAGTTTTCCGCCATGACCCTGTCGGCGCCTCCCCCGCTCTCCCGCTTCGAACGCCTGCGCGACACGCTGCGGCGGCTCTATCACGGCCATTCGGAGACGGCGGTGCGCTTCCAGCGTGCGGTGCTGGCGGTCGACCTCTCGATCATCCTGCTGTTCATCGCCGGGCCGGTGATGCGCGACTGGAGCGGCTATATCTGGGTCGATATCGCGGTGGCTGTGCTGCTGACCGCCGACATTGTCACCCGCTGCCTGGCGGCCAATGACTTCTGGCGCTGGTTCCGCCAGCCCACAACGCTGGTGGACCTGTTCGTCCTCGTCACGCTCTTGCTGCCCACCCTGCTGTCGAACTTCGGCTTCCTGCGCATCTTGCGGCTATGGACGCTGTCGCGCAGCGGCTTCATGTGGCGGCCGCTGCGCAAGCGCGGCCTGCAGCAATGGGAAGAGACCGGGCGCGCCGTGGTCAATCTGGTGACGTTTCTCTTTGTGGTGACGAGTTTTGTCTTCACCTTTTTTGCCGGCGAACAGACCGGCATCGCCGGCTATATCGATGCGCTCTATTTCACCGTCACCTCGGTCACCACCACCGGCTATGGCGACATCGTGCTGCCCGGCACCTGGGGCAAGATCGTTTCGATCGCCGTCATGATCGTGGGGATCTCGCTGTTCGTCCGGCTGGCCCAGGCTGTCGTGCGGCCCAACAAGGTGTATTTCCCCTGCCCGCAATGCGGCCTCAACCGCCACGAGCCCGACGCCGTGCACTGCAAGGCCTGTGGCCAGACGCTCAACATCCCGGACAGCGGCCACTTCTAGGCGCCTTTACGCCGCCCGCGCCCAGAACCGCTCCAGTTCGGCGCGCAGCTGCTCGGTGGCATCGAGATTGGCACAATGGCCGCCGCCGGGCAGCTCGACGAGGGAAAAATTCGGCCGCCCCTGCATGGCCGCCAATGTGGGGCCGAGCGCAGCGTTGATGGCCGTATCCGCACTGCCGCGCAGCATCAGGATCGGCAGCCTGGCGTCCCGACCGTGGGCGATGAGGTCGTAATCGGCGAGGTTCTGCGTCAGCGGCAGGCCGACGGCCGGGTCGAACTGCCGGATCAGCTTTTCGATCATCGGCCGCGCCGCAACATTGCGCGTCGTGGCCTGCGCGGCGAGCCAGCCCACCAGCGGCTTGCCCAGCAGCCGTTGCACCGGCGGCAGCCAGGGGGCCCAGAAGACCGGCAGTTTCAGCCGATAGCTCGTGCCGAAGGTGGCCAGCGTGCGCAGGCGCGCTGCGTGGTCCTCCAGCAGCCAGAGTGCGACGATGCCGCCCAGCGAATTGCCGACCCAGTGGACCTGCCGGACCCCGGCATGATCGAGCAGTTCGACCAGATCGGTGGCCAGCCGGCCGATGCTCAGGCTCTGGCGGTCGAGGCGAGGCGGCTTGCCCGATCGGCCATGGCCGCGCAGATCGGGGACCAGCACGCGATAGCCGCGTTCGGCAAAATGCGCGGCATCGGCGCCAAGCTGTTCACCGGCTGCGGCCAGGCCGTGACAGAGCACCACCACGTCGTCACCCGCCCCGAGATCGTCATAGACGATCTCGACTCCATCGCTGGCGCGGAAGCGTTGCTCCATCCCTCGCCCCCTTCAGGCTCAGGCACTGCCTATCAGGATTCCCGCGGCAAACACCAGCGCGCCGCCCAGCACCACCTGCAGCACGGCCCGCCAGAAGGGGGTCTGCATGAAGCGCTGCTGGATGAACGCGATGGCCCAGAGCTCGACGATCACCACCAGGCCCGCCACGATTGTGGCGATCCAGAAATCATGGATCAGGTAGGGCAGCGCATGGCCAAGCCCGCCGATGGTGGTCATGATGCCGGCCGCCAGCCCGCGCTTGACCGGCGAACCGCGGCCGGTGAGCCGGCCATCGTCGGAGGCGGCTTCGGTAAAGCCCATGGAAATGCCGGCGCCCACGGCTGCGGCAAGCCCAACCAGGAAGGTCTGCCAGGTGTCGCCCGTGGCAAAAGCCGCGGCAAAGACCGGGGCCAGGGTGGAGACCGAGCCATCCATCAGGCCGGCCAGACCCGGCTGCACATAGGTCAGCACGAACTGGCGATGCTCGGCGCTCTTTTCGGCGGCGCGCTCTTCGGGGCCAAGGGCCTGCGCCTCGAGCCGCTCGGCAATGTCGGCATGGCCGCGTTCCTCGGCCGCCAGATCGCCGAGCAGTCGCCGGATGGCGACATCGGTGGTGCGGGCCGCCGCCGCGTCGTAGAAGCTCGAGGCGCCGGCCTCCATCTCCCAGGCCAGCTGGCGCACCTGTTCGAGCGTCATGGTCTGCATCAGCCAGATCGGCTTGCGCGTGGGAAAGCCGCGCACATGTTCGCGGCGGATCGGCACGAGGCGCGGGCCGAAGCGCGCCACGTAGAGATCGAGCAGGCGCTTGCGGTGGCCGTCCTCCTCGGCGGCCATGCCGGCGAACACCGTGGCCGTGGCCGGATAGGTGTCGCGCAGCCGTGTGGCGATCTCGGCATAGATGGCGCCATCCTCTTCTTCGGCCGCAACGGCCAGCGAGAGGATTTCACGCTCGTCGAGAGCGCCGAACTCGCGCCGGCCCGACTGCAGCAAGCGATTGAACATGCTGATGTTTCCCAATTAGATTAGAAATATTCTAATCTGTGGGCGTGCGCAGTGCAAGCTGTCTCAGGCTGTTGCCCTCGGGCGCCGGATCACACCTTGTCGACCAGCGTCGCTGCGGCGGCGAGGATGGCCGCCTCGCTGAAGGGTTTTGGAATGATCAGCACGCCGGGGAAACGCTGGCGCATTTCCTCGGCCATCGAGCCGGTGCAGAAGGCGAAGGGGACATGGCTGGCCGCCAGTTCGGCCGAGAGGCCGTCGGTGGAGGCGGCATGCAGCTTGTAGTCGATGACCGCAAAATCGATGCGCTGATCGCGCAGATAGGCCGAGGCCGCCTCGCTCTGGGTCGCGAGAAATACCGTGACGCCCTGGCTGATCAGAATCTCTTCGATCATGGCGGCGATGAGAAATTCATCGTCGACCACCAGGGCGGTTTTTCCAGGCAGGGGCAGGGTCACTCTGTAAGTCCGCTTTTCAGGACCGGCTCCCGCATGACAGCCGGCAGAAATCCAAGACTTGCGCAGGATTGTTTACGCCCGGATACAGCGTGCAACTGGTGTCCGCCGGACACCGGCTTACCCGGTCGAGTGCAGACTGCCACGTCCGACGGGGCGCCGAATTAACATAGGACAGTCACGGCCGATTCATTTCGGCCCGGGCGAGCCTGTCGTCGTTCCGGCCGGCGTCCCGTCGACCGCGGCGGCGGTTTCGGTCAGCAGCCAGTCGCGGAACAGCCTGACCTTTTCGGACATGCGCCGGCCGTCGGCACGGACCAGCCAGTAGCCGAGATCGGTTTCGACGGCCCGGCCGAAGGGCCAGACCAGGCGGCCTTCGCGCACCGCGTCGGCGGCCATCATGTCGACGGTCAGGAGCGCTCCCTGGCCCGAGATCGCCGCATCGAACGCCAGTGCCGGGTCGTTGAGGCTGGGGCCGCTGAGCGGCAGCGCGGCCATGCCCATGGCGGCAAACCAAACGGGCCAGGGCAGCATGGTCGAGGTGTCGTGGATCACCGGAATGCCGGCCAGATCCTCCGGCCGGCGCAGCCGCCGCGCCAGCTCCGGCGTGGCCACCGGCTGGAAATGGCGGCCACCGATCGGTTCGGCCAAGACGCCCGGCCAGGGTCCCCGGCCGAAGCGGATGCCGCAGTCGATGTCGGAATGCTGGAAATCCACCATGCTGGCGGTCACCACCAGCCGCAGCTCGATCTGCGGATGCGCGGCCGTGAATCGCCCCATGCGCCAGATCAACCAGCGCGCGGCAAAGACGCCACCGACGGTCAGGGTCAGCACATGGTCGTGGACCGGTTTCAGGCTGTCCAGCGCATTGGCCAGCGCGCTAAAGCCGGCGCTTAGCTGCGGCAGCACCTGGACCAGCGCCGGGCGCGGACGCAGGCCCTGCGGCGTGCGCTCGAACAGTTCCAGACCCAGCCGGTCTTCGGCCCGGCGCAGATGCTGGCTCACCGCCCCGGGGGTGACCCCGAGTTCCGCCGCAGCCGGCCCCAAGGCGCCGCGCCGGGCCACGATCTCGATGGCCCGGATGGCGTTGAGCGGAATGGGAAATGGACTTGCCATATAGGATTTCTATACCCCTGGCGCAGCTCTTGTCCATTGTCGCTGCACGAAGGTCGCAGCATACCGGTGTCCATTGTCATCGAGGAGCCGACGAAATGTATAGGATGACGCGATCGCTATACGCCTGGCTGCAGGCGCTGTTCGCCCCGGCATGCCCACCCGATCCGCTGGCCCGGTTCACCCTGCGCGACTACGCAGACCTGCCGGTCAGCCACCCCGGCTGCGAAACCTGGCCCGAAGAGTTCATCGGGGGTTCATCGGCAGGGACTAGAAGACGGCGCCAATAGTGCTCAAAGGAGACCATCATGGTTCTGAAGACCCTCTGGCAGAAGCTGCGGACCGAACGTCCGGCGCGCGCTGCCCATACCGACTGGACGACCAACTGGACGCTGCGCGACCTCGCCGACCTGCCGACCTATCGCCCGCGTGCCGACGACCGCTGAGGTCCGGTGATCGGCCGGTAACCATAGAGAATGTGACGGGTTTTTGTTCACCCAGCATTCAGCCGGCCGACACGATCCTCCCGCTCAGCACAGCCCGCCCGGGCTGCACCGGAGGATCAGACAATGCGTCACGTCTTTGCCCTTTTCGCCCTCAGCCTGCTCTGCGGCCCGCTTGCCAGCCAGCCGGCCCGCGCCGCCGATGCGCGCTCGTTCCAATGTCCGCCCCAGGCCCGCGGCGTTGTCACCCATACCGGCCAGCCGGAATGGTACGCGACCAACCAGTCGAGCGAAGTACAGACCGCGCGCATCGGCGTGATCGGTGGCACGGTCAAGCTGATCTGTGTCTACGAGATGTTCGGTGGCGAGTACTGGATCCACCGTGACATGGAGTCCGGCTATGGAAACTGCCGGGTGATGCGCAACGCGCTCGATTACAGCTTCTACTGCCTGCGCGGCTGAGGATCGCTACCGGTCCGGCACGATGGCGTTGAAGCGTCCGCCGGACGAGAGCGGCGCCAGCATCGGCCAGGCGGCCACTGAGAGCGACACCCACCAGAGCTTCTTGCTCATCCGGCCGGGCGCTTCATCGGCAGGGGCCGTCGCGTCGCCCGGCGGGAAGAGTTCGAACTCTTCCCAGGGATGATCCATATAGGCGCGAAAGACCTCGCGTCCGTCGAGCATGGCGGTGATGACGACAAAGCCGCTGGCGGGGTCGGGCTGGGCGAGGATGAGGCCGCTCAGATCGCCGCTGCTGAAGCGGACGCGCAGCAGCGTATCCGGCTGGTAGTCCTCGATGGCAACCGAGATGTCTTGCGGCGGAACCCCGTCATTGTCGGTGCGCCAGAGCGGGAACGCCTTGGCGGTGACCGCAAGCCGGTCGATGAGCCAGGCCATTTCCAGCCCGGAATCGGGGTAAGTGAACTCGCCGCCCGCACCGGTCGAATCAAAGAACCACGGCTTTCGGTTGGGCGGCATCATCCTTGGCCTCTTGCACCTGGCACAAAGCTGGCCGAACCGACCGGGCGTGTCAAATCCGGCTATTGGCAGAGTCGCGCCGTACAGGTCTTGCCGTGGCAGCCCATATCCAGATGCAGATGGTCGGCGTGTTCGGCATTGGCCTCGGGGCCGAGCATGGTGGAGAACTGGGCGCAGGCCGCGTCATGGGCAAAGCGCAGTAGGCGGCCTTCGGGTGACAGCGCGTCGCCCCAGCCGGTTTCCACCAGCACCGTGCGACCGTCTTCGAGCTTGAAGCCGCTGACATCGAGCGCTTCGGCGAAAGCATGAAAGCTCAGATTGCCCGATGAGGCATTGTTGACGTTGCGGCACATGTAGCTGGTGCCCATGAGCACTTCGGCGACACGGGTATTGTCCTTGGCAAAGACATAGCCGTCGATCGCGCCGATCCAGGCGGGCAGGGCACTGGCGACGCCGCAACTGGTGGTGACGCCACCCGAGAGCGGCATCATCCGGCCATTGACCAGCACGCCGGTGATCAGCAGCGGCGAGCGAGCGCCACATTGGCCGTCGCTGATCGGCGGCAGCATTTCGCCCTGCAGGGTGCCGGCGAGCAAGGCCGGGCAGGCGCTCTGGTAAAGCCGCAGCGGTTTGGCGGGCGCCGCGGCGTCGGGCTCGGGGTCATCCGGCAATGCTTTGACATCAGGGGCTGCCGGCCTGGCCGGGTCCGGCCGGGCGCGCGGCAAGGCAATGTCGAGGGGCTCTGTCGGGGCTGGCGTTGCCGCAGGTGGCACTGGCGGCGTGCTGGTGCTGACCGGCCGCGCCTCGGGCAGCGGCACGTCGTCGACGGTGTTCTCCTGCGCCAAGCTCCCGCTCACGAGGAGGAGAGAGAGCAGGGCGGCACGGCAAGATGGGGACAATCGCATGGCGGGCAAACGCGCCGCCGCCCATCAGGTTGCGGCGCCTCAGGCGGCGCGCACCAGAAAGATCATTTCGTCCTGGCTGCCGTCGAAGGGCGCGCCCTGCCAGTCGCCCAGCACCGCCTCGACACGCAGACCGGCGGCCGCGAGTCGGGCCTCGATGGTGGCGCGATCCATGAACCGGAGCGTGCTCGTGGAGACCAGCGTCTCGTCGGCGAAGGCAAAACGTTGCTCGAACCGGACGAATTCGCCCTCACGCCCCAGAAAAATGCGTGTTTCGGTGTGGTGTGCACCCGCCGCATCGACCTCCTGGACCGCATAGTCCCAGCGCGCGCTCCAATCGACCGCCGGGTTGCGGCTTTCAAAGACGAAGCGTCCGTCGCGCGCCAGATTGCGTGCCACCATGGCAAAAGTTCGGTCCACTGCCGCGTCATCGAGCAGCACCTGGAACGCATGGCCGGTGGAAACGATCAGGTCGTAGCGCGCGCCCGAGCGATAGTCCTCGGCGCGCGCGAGCACCCACTCGATCTCGCTGCCGAAGCGCTTGTGTCGCGCCACCTCGAGCATGGCGGGCGCCGGATCGAGCCCGGTGACCAGGTGGCCGCGTGCTGCATAGGCATCGGCCAGCAGGCCGGTGCCGCAGCCCAGGTCGAGAATGCGCTGGGGCTCGGGGCGGGCCAGCCGCAGGTAGAAATCGCGATCCTCCGACCAGCCGCAATTGAGGTCGTAGATCGCGGCCAGACGCGGGTTGATGTAGTGCTCGTCGATCATGGCGCAGGGTTCTAGGCGCACCGACCCCGGTCGTCCAGCCGCGCCCCTGCGATGAGCAGGCGGTTAAGGGCTCATAAACCATCTTTGCCGGACCCTGCGCGTCTGCTATCAGCCGCGCATGTCCGTGCCCCTCGATCACATCCGCAATTTTTCCATCGTCGCCCATATCGACCATGGCAAGTCCACCCTCGCCGACCGGCTGATCCAGCTCACCGGTGGGTTGGAGGCCCGCGAAATGAAAGAGCAGGTGCTCGACTCGATGGATATCGAGCGCGAGCGCGGCATCACCATCAAGGCGCAGACCGTTCGGCTCAATTACAAGGCCAAGAACGGCGAGACCTATGTGCTCAACCTGATCGACACGCCCGGCCACGTCGATTTCGCCTACGAAGTGTCGCGGTCGCTGGCCGCCGTCGAGGGCTCGCTGCTGGTGGTCGACGCCAGCCAGGGCGTCGAGGCGCAGACGCTGGCCAATGTCTATCATGCGCTCGACGCCAAGCACGAAATCGTGCCGGTGCTCAACAAGATCGACCTGCCGGCCGCCGATGTGCCGCGCGTCAAGCAGCAGATCGAGGACGTCATCGGCCTAGACGCCTCGGACGCTGTCGAAATTTCCGCCAAGTCCGGCATCGGTATCGACCTGGTGCTCGAAGCCATCGTCGAGCGCCTGCCGGCGCCGACCGGCGATATCAACGCCCCGCTCAAGGCGCTGCTGGTCGACAGCTGGTACGACGCCTATCTGGGCGTCGTCGTGCTGATCCGGGTGATCGATGGCACCATCAAGAAGGGTCAGAAGATCCGGATGATGAACGCCAATGCGGCCTATGAGCTCGACCGCGTCGGCGTGTTCACGCCCAAACTGGTCGAAATGCCCGAGCTCGGGCCGGGCGAGATCGGCTTTTTCACCGCCTCGATCAAGGAAGTGGCCGATACCAATGTCGGCGACACCATCACGGACGATCGCAAGCCGACCGCCAACGCCCTCCCCGGCTTCCGCCCGGCGCAGCCGGTAGTGTTCTGCGGCCTGTTTCCCGTCGATGCGTCGGATTTCGACGAGCTGCGCGCCGCCATGGGCAAGCTGCGGCTCAACGACGCCAGCTTTTCGTTCGAAATGGAAACCAGCGCCGCGCTCGGCTTCGGCTTCCGCTGCGGGTTCCTTGGCCTGCTGCACCTCGAAATCATCCAGGAGCGGTTGAGCCGCGAGTTCGACCTCGACCTGATCGCGACGGCGCCCTCGGTGGTCTACGAAGTGCACATGACCAATGGCGACACCATCATGCTGCACAATCCGACGGATTTGCCCGATGTGGTCAAGATTTCCGAAATTCGCGAGCCGTGGATCAAGGCGACCATTCTGACGCCGGACGAATATCTCGGTTCGATCCTCAAACTTTGCCAGGATCGGCGCGGCATCCAGCGCAACCTCAGCTATGTCGGCAACCGCGCCATGGTTGAATACGACCTGCCGCTCAACGAAGTGGTGTTCGACTTCTACGACCGGCTGAAGTCCATCTCCAAGGGCTATGCGAGCTTTGATTATACGCTGGCCGACCACCGCGAGGGCGACCTGGTGAAACTCTCGATCCTGGTCAATGCCGAGCCGGTGGACGCGCTCTCGATGCTGGTCCACCGCTCGGTGGCCGAAACGCGCGGCCGGGTAATGTGCGAAAAGCTCAAGGAGCTGATCCCGCCGCACCTGTTCGTCATCCCGATCCAGGCGGCCATCGGCGGCAAGATCATCGCCCGCGAAACCGTGCGCGCCATGCGCAAGGACGTGACCGCCAAATGCTATGGCGGCGACGCCACGCGCAAGCGCAAGCTTTTGGAAAAGCAGAAAAAGGGCAAGGCCAAGATGCGCCAATACGGCAGCGTCGAAATCCCCCAGGAAGCCTTCATCAAGGCGCTCAAGATGGGCGACGAGTAGGCCGTCGCCGGTGCTCAAACGCACATTTCTTTATCGACTCGCGACTCTCCTGGGTTATGAAATAGCTTTGTAGTGCTCAGTTTCTTTCCACTGAGGCCTTGACCATTGGTTGCATCGTGAAGTCGATCGAAATGTTCGCCGGAGCAGGAGGCCTAGGTATCGGGCTCCATAGGGCTGGTTTTCATCCCGTCAATGTCATTGAGTGGGATGCCTATTGCTGTGACACAATTCTCAGAAACAAGCTTCGAAAGGTTCGAGCGGTCAAGGGTTGGAATGTCACTCAAGGCGATGTTCGCGAGGTAGATTTTCGGCAGTACGAGGATGCTGTTGAGCTTGTTTCCGGCGGACCTCCCTGCCAGCCTTTTTCGCTAGGTGGCAAGCATCGCGCGCACGACGACCGTCGAGATATGTTTCCGCAGGCCATCCGAGCAGTTCGTGAGGCACGACCAAAAGCATTCGTCTTTGAGAACGTCAAAGGACTGACGCGCGCTAGTTTTAGGAATTACTACGAGTACATCCGACTTCAGATGGAACATCCGGAGATTTCACAGCGCGTGGATGAGGACTGGTCAGACCATCTCGCCCGCCTAGAGCAGCACCACATGAGTGGTAGCCGGGATGGCCTAAATTATCGTGTGGTACGCCACTTGGTGAATGCTGCTGACTATGGCGTTCCGCAAAGGCGGGAAAGGGTTTTCTTCGTTGGCTTCCGCGAGGACCTAGGGGTACGTTGGAGTTTTCCGACGCCGACTCATTCGCAGAGCGCACTGCTTCTCGATCAGGAGATCGGCATCTACTGGGATCGACATAACATACCAAAACGAGAGCGTGTCGAGACGAAACGAGCTTCAAGACATGTGCGGGAAGGCGCCGTAAAACTACAGGCCTGGCAGACTGTAAGAGATGCTCTCTTTGACCTACCGGACCCAGAACACCATCCCGAACTCTCTGGCGATTTCCCCGACCACCGGTTCCAACCCGGCGCTCGCAGCTACGCAGGACATACTGGTAGCCCGCTTGATGAGCCTGCAAAGACCCTAAAGGCAGGAGTCCATGGAGTTCCTGGCGGCGAGAACATGCTGCTACGTGCCGATGGAAGCGTTCGCTATTTCTCTGTCCGCGAGTCTGCTCGTCTGCAGACGTTTCCAGATGATTATCGATTTCAGGGGTCTTGGAGCGAGACGATGCGACAGCTTGGAAATGCTGTTCCCGTTGCACTAGCCGAGTTTGTAGGTAACGACGTTGCGCGATACCTGAGGGAAGTTGCATGATCGTCGAGCCGTACAACCCCCTCGACAAGCAAAATCTCGCCCGAAGTATAGAGAGAGAAATAATTCTCCGGGATCCTGTGCCATTAGCCGCGAGTGATGGTGCTATTGGAGCAGGGGTCTATGCGCTGTACTATATTGGAGAATTTTTGCCTTACGACAAACTGCGAAAGATTAATATAGGCGGTGCATTTTCTGCGCCGATCTACGTGGGAAAAGCTATCCCCGGCGGCGGCCGAAAAGGCGGACTTAGCGGTGATGCCTCAAAAGGTTCGGCCATTCGAAGGCGGCTGGCGCAACACTCGTCATCGATCGCCGAAACTACAAACCTTGATCTGGCAGATTTTTATGTCCGGTGGCTAATCGTCGACGATATCTGGATTCCTCTCGGCGAAAACGCGCTCATAGAGACCTTCAAGCCACTTTGGAATCGTGCTCTGGACGGCTTTGGGAACAACCCGGCAGGCGCTGGTCGCGAGGGGCAGGTGAAGTCGCCATGGGACACGTTACACCCCGGCCGGAAGCGGGCGCTGAAGCACAACAATTCTGCACCAAGTGAGTTCTTTGAAAAGCGTGTTGTCGACTATCTCAATGGCAGGGAAATGGAGCCCTTACCAAGAAACGTGCGTGCGCAGCTCGATGAGGAACAGACAATTGCCGAAGAACAAGCCAACGAAGTCTAGCCGGGCGCTTCGATAGGTTTTTGCTGCAGGAGTGCAGCGCACTCCCCCCTACCCCCACCCGGCGGCCCGTGGCATGCTGGGAGTGTCGCAGGTACTTCGGGGGGTCCACATGGCCAATCTTCTGACGCTGACCACTGCCTATCCGACGCGCAGCCTGCCGGCCGGGGGCGTGTTGGTGGAGGCCGGCGAGGCCGACGGGGCGCTCTATGTACTGGCCAAGGGCCGGCTCAGCGTGGTGCGCGACGGCGTCGAGATCGCCCGCATCGAGGATGCCGGGGCGCTGATCGGGGAGATGAGCGTGCTCCTGGGCAAGGACCATACGGCGACCGTGACGGCGATCACGCCCGTCGAAGTCAAGCTGATTGAGGACGGCATCGGCTGGCTGGAGCGCACGCCACTGGCGGCGCTGCATGTGGCCACCGTTGCCTGCCAGCGGCTCGACGCCACCAGTGCGCTGCTGGCCGAGTTGCGCCGCGACGGCAGCAAGCCGGCCGAGCCGGGGTTTTTCGAGCGGCTGTTCGGTGCGGTGAGCGGGGAAAGCCGCAGCCCGTCCTGACGCGGCGACCGGGCGAGGGGATTGAAATTGGTGCTGAAATCGTTCGACCGCTCGCCCGCCCGCATCTTTGCCGAAGGCAGTTTCCTGATCACCGAGGGCGGGCCGCCCTCGAACCTTTATCTGCTCGAATCGGGGGAAGTGGAGGTCATCCGGCACGGGCGCGTGGTGACGACCATTTCCGATGTCGGGGCGATCATCGGGGAAATGAGCGTGCTGCTCGATGCGCCGCACTCGGCCTCGGTGCGGGCCAAGACCACGGTGATGGCGCATGTGGTTGAAAACGCGCGCGAAGCGCTCAAGCAGCGCCCCGAGCTGACCTTCAAGGTCGCCCAGATCCTGGCGCGCCGGCTGGGCGCCACCACCAGCTTTTTGGTGGAGAGTCGCGAAAAGCTGGAGAGCACCGCCGATCGCGACTTTCTCGAAAAGGTCGCGCACTTGCTCGGCAAGTAGGCCGACCCTAGAGCGCCGGCGCGGGGACCTCGGCAATCGGCTGGCGGCTCATCGCATCGCACAGGCCCATCATGGCCTGCACGTCGGCCTCTTCGAGCGCCGTCCGCTCCCGGCTCAGCATCTCCCACATGTCGTCGGCCTGCACCTGCTCGAGCGCGCAGCCGCAATAGCGTTCGGCGGCCAGCGCATCGGGCACGCTCTGCAGACGCGTTGCCCGGCAGCTGGCAACGAAATCGGCGATTTCCTGCTCGGCACTGGCCTGGTGGAACAGCAGGCGCAGGCCCGACAGGCCGCCATAGAGCACGGGCTGGTGCAGCAGATAGATCACCAGGCTCCAGCGCCCGAGAAGGGCAAGGCCGCGCGGCACGCGTACCGTCCAGAAGGCGCGGCCGGCAAAGGCCTTGGCGAAGGCGAGGCCGAGCAGCAGCACGCCCAGCCAGGGAAAGACCGGCACGATGTCGGCCGTCGCCGGAGAGACCGGCCAGAAGCCGATCCAGGCCAGGGCGCGCTCGCGCATGATTGGATGAGTGACCAGCAGCGGCGCGAGGATGATGCCTGCCGCAGCCATGCCGATCCAGAGCGGCGGCAGGCGGAGGACAGCCAGCGCCAGCAGCGAGAAAAGCGCGATGGCGTGCAGTACGCCAAAGAACGAGAAATAATCGCCGAAGGCGAGATAGGTGCCCAGGCTGACCGCGAGCGCGGCCGCCACCAGGATCGCCTGTCGCCGCCAGAACACCGGCCATCGGATGGCCTGCCCGTGGGCGAACCACAGGCTGATCCCGGCCAGGGCCAGAAAGGCGGAGACGATGGCCTTCTGGAAAGTCGTCCAGAACGGATCGGTGGAGACGTCCAGGCTGGAAAAGCCGAGAAAATAGAGGTCCCAGGCGAAATGGAAGATCACCATGGTGACAATGGCGATCCCCCGCAGGGCATCGATCAGCGCAAAGCGCGGGCGGGCGTGGGGGGCGGTCATGGCGCGACCCTGCCCTGCCGGGCCGAACCGGTCAATCACCGCCGGCGCGGGACACTCCGGCGGGGCCGGGCGGGTTGCATTTGCCCCCTGCTGCGCTAGGCTGCGCGCCCGTGTGGATGCGGAACAGACAGGCATGATCCTCGAGGCGGTCAGGGACTATCCGGTCACGGTGCTCGGGCCGCGCGGCGTGCTCGTCGAGGAAGGTCAGAAGACCGGCCGGCTCTACGTGCTCAAGTCGGGCGATCTCGAAGTGGTGCGCGACGGCTCGGTGGTGGCGGCCATGGATGCGCCGGGCAGCATCGTGGGCGAAATGAGCGTGTTGCTCGACCAGCCCCATACCGCCACCGTGCGGTCGCGGCACGGCGCGCAGGTGCATGTGGTGGACGAGCCCGAGGCGTTTCTGGACGTCAACGCCTTCGTCTCGCGCCAGATCGCCAAGGCGCTGGCTCTGCGCCTGCAGCGGACCACCGGCATGCTGGTCGACATGCGGCACCTGGCCAAGGAGCGCGACGACATGCTCATGTTCGACAAGATCTTTGCCCTGTTGAAATAAGGACATCCGATGGCCGAGACGCCGGACTGGCTCAAGTTCGAATTCTATCTCGCCGGCACGGTGCTGCTCGAACAGGGCACGCAGACCGGACGGCTGGTGGTGCTGCGCGACGGCGAGATCGACGTGGTGCGCGACGGCACGTTCATTTCGTCGACGCGCTCGCCCGGCGCGATCTTTGGAGAAATGTCGCTGCTGCTCGAAAAGCCACATACCGCCACGGTGCGGGCGGTGACCGATGTGGAATGCTACGTGATCCACAATGCGCTCGAAGTCCTCGCCAGCCACCCGGCCTGGACTCTGCAGATCGCCCGCCTCCTGGCGCAGCGGGTCAACAGCACCACCGCCGCGCTGATGGCGGCCCGGCCGGGCGCGCCCGAAGAGGTGCACGAGCGGCTGATCATGCCGCATTACGTGCTCTCGGACTGGGGCGACCCGCAGGTATGAGCCCATCCGACAAGCCCAGCCTTGCCATCACCTATTGCACGCAGTGCAACTGGCTGCTCCGCTCCGCCTGGATGGCGCAGGAGGTGCTTTCGACCTTCAGCCTGGAAATCGGCCAGGTGACGCTGATCCCGGGCACGGGCGGCATTTTCGAGATCCACCTCGATGGCGTGCTGGTCTGGGAGCGCAAGCGCGACGGTGGCTTTCCCGACGTCAAGCAGCTCAAGCAGCTGGTGCGCGACCGCATCGACCCGGCCCGCGATCTGGGCCATATCGACCGCACTGCCGGCGCCGCAGCGGATCGGTGACTGCCGCAGCCCCGCCGACGCACGCTGGCTTGGAGAAACGTGTTGAGCCCGAGCCACGCTCGTGGCTAGAGTTCATCCCCGAAGCCGGGGCAGAATCCGGCCGCTATTGATGGAGACACCGCCTCATGAGATCGCTTTTCAGTCTAGCCGCAACCGCGCTCGCGGCGCTCGGGCTTGCCAGTCCGGTGCTGGCACAGAGCCTGCCGGACCTGGGTGGCCGCACCGTGCGGGCCGTGACCGAAAACGCCTATTACCCGCTCAACTTCGCCGATCCCAAGACCGGCGAAGGCATCGGCTGGGAATATGACGCGATGAACGAGATCGGCAAGCGGCTGAACCTGACGATCGAATGGAACCTCTCAAGCTGGGACGTGATGATCGAGTCGGTCAAGAACGGCGAGTTCGACATCGGCATGGATGGCATCACCATCAATGACGAGCGCAAGGCGCAGGTGGATTTTTCGGCGCCCTACATGACCAGCCAGCAGTTCATGCTGGTCCGCGCCGACGAGGAGCGGATCACCGACACGTCGGCCTTTTCCAGCAATACCGATCTGCTGATCGGCGCGCAGGCCGGCACGTCGAACTTTTACGCGGCGGTCTACGAGATCCTCGACGGCGACGAAGCCAATCCGCGCATCAAGCTCTTTGACACGTTCGGGGCCTCGGTGCAGGCGCTGAAATCGGGCGATGTCGACATGGTGCTGATGGACCAGGCCTCGCTCGATGGCTATATCGCGGCCGATCCGGGCGCGTTCAAGACGGTCGGCTCGGCGGTCGGGTCGGACGAGTTCGGCTTTATCCTGCAAAAGGGTTCCGATCTGGTCGAGCCGGTCAATGCCGCACTGGCGGCCATGAAGGCCGATGGCACGATCGACGCGCTCAACCGCAAGTGGTTCTTCGAATACGGCAAGAGCCAGTAACCTGGACACGGGGCGCCTGATCTCCAGGTGCCCCACCCCAACCCCACCCCATGACCTCCCCCCGACCTGCCAAAGCACGCGGTGCCGCGTTTCCCTGGTGGCTGCTGGCCGTCTTGCTGCTGGGGGTGCTGATCCTCTGGGCCATTGCCGCCGATACCGGCTATTCGGCGATCTTTGCGACCCTGTCGCGCGGCGTGGTGACCACCCTCTGGGTCACCCTGGTGGCCTTCGGCCTGGCCATGGTGATCGGCCTGCTGGTGGCGCTCGCCCGCACCTCGGGCAGTGGCCTGCTGCGCCAGTGCGCCACCTTCTACACCGAAGTGATCCGGGGCGTGCCGATCCTGGTTGCCTTGTTCTACATCGCCTTTGTCGGCGCCCCGGCGATCGTCGAGGCGGCCAATTTCCTGCTCGACCCGTTCATCGAGCAAGGCTGGATGAAGCGCCTGACCGTGCGCAACTTCGACCTGACCTGGCGGGCCATCGTGGCGCTGACGATCTGCTACTCGGCCTTCATTTCGGAAATCTTCCGGGCCGGCATCGAGGCGGTCGACGAAGGCCAGATCGAAGCGGCGCGGGCGCTCGGCCTGTCGCGCTGGACCACCTTCCGGCTGATCATCGCGCCGCAGGCGCTGCGCACCATCCTGCCGCCGCTGGGCAATGATTTCGTCTCGATGATCAAGGATTCCGCGCTGGTCTCGGCGCTGGGGGTGCAGGACATCACGCAACTGGGCAAGGTTTACTCGTCGGGGACGTTCAAGTTCTTCGAGACCTACAATGTCGTCGCGTTCCTCTATCTCACCATGACCATCAGCCTGTCGCTGCTGGTGCGCCTGCTCGAAAACTATCTGCGCCGACGGCGCTGACATCGGGGCAGTTATTGCTCTTTCTGTTAACCTTTCGGCAAGGGCGGGGGCGCAGCATCGTGTGGTGGCCAGAAGGCCATCGCATCCGACAGGACCATCGCCATGGGCGACATCGTCGACTTCGCACTCCGGCGCGCCACCCGCGCCGTACCACCCCGGCCAGCCGCTGGCACGTCGGCCGGGCCGGCCGAAACCTTCGTGCTGGTGCCCAATGAGCGGCTCGCGCAGTTGCGGGCGGCATGGGTGCAGCTCAAGCAGCAGGTGCAGGCCCAGCAGCCCCCGGCACGGCGTCGCTGACCCTGCTGCCGAATTCGCTGCGGCAATTCTTGCCAATCGCTGTCCTGCTGACCATTTAAGGGGTCATTGCACCCCCACAGCCGGACACCCGCACATGTTCAAGAAATTTGCCGCCCTCGCCCTGCCGCTCGCGCTCGTGGGCGTGCTCGCCGGCTGTTCGGACCGCAACGAAGTGGCCAGCGTCGGCGTCGACTGGACCGGCAACGACATTGCGGTGGAATCGGTCGCCGATCCTGAAGTGCAGGGCGTAGTGTGCCACATCGCCTATTTCAACCGCAGCTTCATCGACCGGATGAGCCAGGGCAACTGGTTCGAGGATCCGTCCTATTCGGCGGTCGACTGCGAGGCCAACGGCCCGCTGACCATCGGCGACATCTCGCTCAACAAGGCCGGGGAAGAGATCTTCCAGCAGGGCCGCTCGCTGATCTGGAAGTCGATCCGCGTTTCGCGCATCTACGATGCGAGCAACAATTCGCTGATCTATCTGGCCCATGCCCGCGAGCTGCAGCAGGGCTCAGGCAAGATGTCTCTCTCGGCGGTGCCGCTGGCTGGCCGCGACGTCACCTGGACCAAGGGAGCTCCGCCCGCCGCGTCCAACTAGTGCGGTTCGACGCAATTTGACTCAATGCCGGGCGCGGCGCGCAAGCGAACGGCAAGTCGGACGGGTGTTAGGTGGCGGGCTCGGAACGTCCGCCGGAGGCAGCCATGCTCGCAATGGCACAGCAGCACATTCATATCATCCTGGGCATCGTCGTGCTGGTGGCGTGCTTTTACTGCATCGGCCGGGTGATGCAGGCCCGCCAGGCCGTATCGCTGGCCTTCGGGCTGGTGCCGATGATGTTGCTCTGGGCCCTGCAGCAGAGCCTGGTCTGACCAAGCTCGATCGGGGTTTGCGCGCATCCCCGCTGTGGCGCAATGCGATCTCGCGCGCCAGCCTCAAAAAACAAAAAGAATCCGCTGCGCCAAGCTGCAACGGCCGCCGGCGCAACCGATATTGAGCGCAGCAGCAGCGGCCCTGAACGGGCCATCAACGGAGGCCCCGACATGGCAATTCTGATTGGCGACATCGCGCCCGATTTCGAAGCGGAAACGAGCGAGGGTCCGATCCACTTCCACGATTATGTCGAGGGGTCGTGGGCCGTGCTGTTCTCGCATCCCAAGAACTATACGCCGGTCTGCACGACCGAGCTGGGCTATACCGCCAAGCTCAAGCCCGAATTCGACAAGCGGGGCGTCAAGGTGCTGGGCCTGTCGGTGGACGAGCTCAAGAACCATGCCGGCTGGTCCAGGGACATCGAGGAGACCCAGGGCACCGCGCTCAATTTTCCGCTGATCGCCGACCACGACCGGGCAGTGGCCACCAAATATGAGATGATCCACCCCAATGCCGACACCTCGATGACGGTGCGCTCGCTTTTCGTCATCGGTCCGGACAAGAAGATCAAGCTCAAGATCGAGTATCCGGCCTCGACCGGCCGCAACTTCGACGAAGTGCTGCGCGTCATCGACAGCCTGCAGCTGACCGCCAAGCATTCTGTGGCAACTCCGGTCAACTGGAAGAACGGCGAGGACGTGATCATCGTCCCGGCGGTCAGCGACGAGGCCGCCAAGGCCAAGTTCCCGGGCGGCTGGACCACCGTCAAGCCGTACCTGCGCATCGTGCCGCAGCCGCAGGGCTGACGCCACTTGCGTTCGAGGGCAGCGTCACCTGCCCTCGGATATGCCTCAGGCCTGGCCGCGCAGGCTGCGATTGATCGAGCCGAGCAGCATGATGATGCGGGCAAAGCCCATCAGCACCAGCCCGCCCACGACGGGCGTCACCGCCCAGCCGAGCCCGCCCGCCAGTCCGGCGATGACCTCCACCATATTGGCGTCCCCCCGGTCGAGCGCCGCCGTGACGCTCTGGAACATTGCCGGCGCGGCATAGCCGATAATGGCGACACTGATCAGCACGGCGATCAGTCCAACGATGAAAAGCAATCCTGCGACCATATCGTCCCCCTAGAGCCCCAAGGCCCCGAGTTAAGGCGGACTGCGCCGCAGCCGTCAACTGCAAGCGCTTCGGCTATAGGCCCAGTTCGGTGCGGATCCGGCGGGTCAGCCGCGCCAGCACCAGCTGGTAGGCCTGTTCGAGGTAGGCCCGCAGCTCGTCCGGCCCTAGGCCCGCTTCTGGGCTCACCGCCACCCAGCCGGCCCGCGCGAAATAGGGCGCCGGGCGAATGCCGGGCTGTTCGACGAGGAGACGAAAGCCCAGGTCGGAGGCCTTGAACCAGATCTCCCCACCATCGCGGTCGAACAGCGCAAAGATCCGGCCACCGATCTTGGCGACGGAATCGTCGCGCCACTGGTGGACGAGCGTGACCTGCGGCAGGCCCAGCACGAAGGCCTCAAATTCGGCCCGCTCGAACAGGTTCACAAGGCAATGCCCAGTTCGGCCCGCAGCTTTCTGGTCAGGCTCGCGGCCACCACCTGGTAGGATTTTTCCACATAGCCGGCCAGCAGCGCCGGCTCGAGCGCGCCGGGCGCGACCCGGACCCACATGCGCTTGGCGAAATAGGGCGCCTGGGTAATGCCCGGCAGCGCCACCAGCCCATCGAAGGCCAGTTCACTGACCTTGAAGGCGATGGCGCCCTCGGCCTCGCTGCGCAGGCAAAAAGTCTTGTCGCCCACCTTGGCGACAAGACTGCCCCATTGCTCGACCAGGCTGACGCCCGGCCAGTCGGCAAACGCCTTCAGGAAATCCTCGCGGTCGTCGAGGCGCATGGCGATCCCTTGCGGCTAGATCTGGTTCTGCTTGATGTAGACGCGGCTGCGCTTGGAGCGCCCCAGCCAGGCCAGCAGGGCCCCCGGCAACCCCAGCACGACCCAGCCTGGCGCGCTGAGCACGGCGCCGATCACGCTGTCGAGCAGAGCGCCGAAAAAGCGTGTCTGGATAAAGGCCTGCAGCTGCCGCAGGCTCTCGGCATGGATGACGCGCCAGGTTTCCCCCAGCGGGGTGAGCACCAGGGCGTTCTGCCCCAGCGAACGCGTGCCGTCGAGAATGACCAGGATCAGCGCAAGGGCCAGCAGGGTAGTGCCGATGATCCGCAGGATGAACCGCATGTGTGCCTTTTCGCCGGACGATCCGCCGCCCCCCGACAGGGGGTCTTTCTGGCACGAGCCAGCCGGCCGGGACAAGTCATACCGACTTTGCGCCGACATTCGGCCATCAAGGGCCTGTGATCACTTGCGGTCGGGCCGTTCCTGAGTATATTGCGCCCGCTTGCGACCGGCCCTGGTGCCCTTCAGCATGCGGAAGCGTTCCAGGCTTCCGTCGGAAGACAAGCGGAGAGATGGCCGAGTGGTCGAAGGCGCACGCCTGGAAAGTGTGTAGGCGGGTAACCGTCTCAAGGGTTCGAATCCCTTTCTCTCCGCCAGTCTTACTTAATGTCGCCAAGCGATTGATTTTACAGCATAAATCAGCGCTGACTTTCGGATCGGTGCCCCACGCTGGTGCCCCAAAAAAGATTGGTGAGTTGTTGCATAGTCGCCGGAAATTATTCCTGTATCATTGGGGCGTCCCGCTACATGGTTTTTGTGAGACGCCTTACTATCTAGCCCTTGTGTAGGAGAGGCTATGGCTGACTCTGCCAAAACTGGAGGGCGAGCCGGGCGTTTGCAGACGCTCCGGTCGGCCAGTACCGCAACATCAAGGCCGATGGCATTTGCCGGAGGGCCTGCCACATTGGGACGCACCGCTGAGTTACTTGACGCGGTAGAGCCAACGCGTCGCTCAGACGACGTTATTCTCGCTCCAGACACTGCAAAGACTTTGTTGGACGTTGTTGATGAGTATCGGCACGCCGACCTGATCAAACGTCACCATATTCCTCTACGGACGAAACTACTGCTTTACGGTCCGCCGGGCTGCGGCAAGTCGTTGACTGCCGAGGTCTTGGCGAGGGAGGTTGGCCTGCCATTTCTGACGGTCAAGCTCGACGCGGTTGTAGGGTCGCTCCTTGGTGAGACGGCAGCCAACTTGCGGCGGGTATTCGAGGCTGCCGAGCGACAGCCTATGGTGCTGTTCCTCGACGAGTTTGATGCGTTGGGTAGGTCCAGAGTCGATCCAACAGAGCATAGCGAAATGCGTCGGGTCGTGAACAATCTGCTGTTGTTTATTGAGCGCTTTCACGGCCGCGGTTTCGTTGTGGCCGCGACCAACCTTGAGTCTTCGATTGACCCCGCTATCATGCGACGCTTTGATGAACTGATCTATTTGGGACCACCCACGCAGGCGGAAATTAGGCGATTAGTTCGATTAAAAACCAAGAACTTCCCTGCCGATGTCGATATTGTGGAGACATCTAAAAGACTAGAAGGACGGACCTATGCAGACGTGGAGCGTATATGCCATACCGCAATGAGGAGGGCGGTAATTGGCAAGCGCAAAACCATTAGTAGCGAAGACTTCCAGTATGCTGTTGAGGCGGATGAGCGGCGGCGCGGGGCGTCAGAGCAACAGAGGCTTCCGACTAGCTAGCGGCAGGCCCTGATGGCGCGGCAACCTCACCTCCCGCTGCGGCGTCTGGAAGGTGCGCTTGAACGGCGCAAGCCACCCGGCTTTGGAAGTGCGCCCGCTCGAAACCACACGGAACACGGAGCTAGTCTAGTAGCGCAAGCCGTGGAGGTTGTTGCCGAGAACGCAGCACGTGATGACTTCACTCAAGACCCCTCAGTTGTACTGCAAATTCACACGGCCGGGTATGTAGATGAGGCAACGCTTGCTAGCGTAAACATGCGCCTCTTGTCGCAGACCTCTGACACTGTGTTGGTTGCCTATTCTCCAGACTCGGAACTAGGTGAGTTTCGATCACGGGCGACGACATATTCTGGTCCAATTCCAGCTGGCCAAAAAGGTCCTGTTTATTCAAGCGTCTTCGCGGCGATCGACGACGTCCAGACCATTCCACCCGAAGCCAAGATAGGTGATGCTCTCAGGCTAGAAGGCACGGAGAGCGTGGCCGACGTGGGGGAATTGCCCCTCGGCCTCTACGACATTGATTTGTGGGACGCTGGAGAGGACATGGCACCCGTGCACATGTCGCGTGTTCAGGCGATTGTAGAATCCCACGGTGGAGAGTTTCTTGGCCAGTACAGAGGTGCCGGGCTCTTCCTGGCTCGTGTTCGATGTGCGGGCCCGGTGTTGGTGCGATTGCTTTCTGAGAGGGTAGTAGCATCGCTCGATACCCCCCCTGTCGCCGACTTCCCTGACAGCGGGGAGACGGATCTAACGGTGGAAGATATTCCTGAGGTTGCCCCGTTACCGGAGGGGACCGTCACGATAGGAATCATCGACTCAGGGATTTCTTCCGGTCACCCTCTGCTGGCCCCCGTTGTGGTAGGCGAGTTTGGGATACCCGACTATTTGGGAACGGATGACGAGAAGAGGCACGGAACTAGCGTGGCAGGGATTGCCACGTACGGGTCAATCTCAGGACAGCTGAATGACGGCCAACTAGAGCCGCGCTTTCGGATCGCCAGCGCCAAAGTGGTCAATTCTCACGGTCACTTTGCAGACGACCGTCCCGTGCCTGCCGTCATCGAAGAGGCTATTCGCAGGCTGCATGACGAGTTTGGCTGTCGGGTCATCAATGTCTCACTTGCTGATGTCAAAAGAACGGTTGTTGGGCGTCCTTCCAACTGGGCAACTTTACTCGACAACCTGGCCCGCGAGCTTGACCTAGTTATCCTCGTATCCGCTGGCAACGGAACTTCAGCCACCGCGCATATTGCGGGCAGCGGCATTGCCGCATATCCCGGCTACATGCTTGAGAACGACAACCGTCTGTATGAGCCGGCAAGTGCGGTGACAGCTTTGGTAGTCGGCTCCTTGGCGCATGGGAACGGCCTCACACCTCAGGATGCCGAGTTTCCCGACATTGTGGCCCTTACGAACCTCAATGATCCTTCACCGTTCAGTCGCTGCGGCCCAGGATACATGGAAAGCGTGAAGCCTGATTTGGCTGAGTACGGAGGCACTGCCGTTTGGTTAGGTTATTCCGGAACGGTCTCCGCAACCCGCGACAGCTGCGGAATTCTTACGCTCGACGCGAACTACACCCAGAACTTGTTGTCGTACAGACATGGCACCTCGTTCGCAGTTCCTGCAGCCAGCCATAAAGCTGCAACTATCCGGCAGGCCTTCCCGAACGCGAGCGCAAACATGGTGCGGGCACTGCTCGCAATAAGCGCGGACCATCCCCAGCAGCTGATGTTGCGTACTGCCGGAACTATCAAACGGGGTCACTTGCGGTTTGCCGGTTACGGTGTGGCGGATGTGGATAAGGCCACGCTCTCAGATGATGTGCGTCCGGTCTTGTTTGCGGAGGATGCGCTGGGTGTAGACCGCTTCGCAGTTTACGAAGTGCCAATTCCCCCAAATTTCCAGACCGAGAAGGGCATCCGGCACATTCGGGTGGCTCTGGCCTTCGACCCACCGACACGGAATACACGGAAGGAATACATGGGCATTTCCATGAACTTCCGACTTGTAAGGGGTGTCAGCGAACAAGAGGTGTTTGACCGGTTTCGCCGTTGGGAGCAGGTAGACAGGGAGGTAATCGGCGACCCGTACACTTTTGAAAAGGCGTCAGCGGATTGTCCCATGGAGCCAATTGCGACTGTCCGTGAGGGAGGCTCGCTACAAGTAGCCACATTCACCGCGAAGACGGACATCTCGAACTACGGCGATCGGTACTTTCTGGTAGTGCGGTGCGAGGGGAAGTGGGCACGCCAGCTCGTTGATGAGCAGAATTACGCTGTCGCGGTGCAACTTTGGCATGAAGCTCAGATAGACATTTATCAGCACCTCGTGGTTCCGGTCCCGGCGTAGAAGCTAACCTTCGCGGGCAAGCACACGCGACACCTGCTTGGCGGTCCACCTGCCGCCGCGTGAGGTCGCTACCTCCATACGGTCTAGCGCATCGGCTATGGCCTCAAGGGTCTTTCCCGCCTGGCGCATGGGGCTGATAACTTGGAGCAGCCTCTGGGCCTCGCTGGCAGCTTTTTGTTGGATCGCTGCGTTCCGCCTCATGGTGGTATCGCGAAGTCCACCAAGCGCCTTCCCACGCGCCTTTGCGGCCCTCAACGCGGCCTTGGTTCGGGCGGAGATAAAGTCGCGCTCTTGCTCGGCCAGTGCGGCGTATATGTGTAGCTGGAATTTGTCGGCCTGCGGCATGGTGGCGACACGGAGCCGAACCTTTGGGTCGTCCATCAGCTGGGCAATGAATGATACCTTTCGGCTTAGGCGGTCGAGCTTCGCCACGAGAAGCTCCGCCCCGGAGCGGCGGCACTGCTCCAGGGCGGCGCGAAGCTGTGGTCGGTCATCATCGCCGCCTGACTGCACGTCGCGATACTCCCCAACGATCTCCCACGGCACCTCCGAGTAGTTGGTGAGGAAGAGGTCTATGTCGCGCTGCTGCGCCTCTAGGCCCAAGCCACTGCGGCCCTGCTCGGCGGTGCTGACGCGGGTGTAGACAACGTACGGGCGCATGACGCGGCGGCTCCTCGTGACGACTGAGGAGAGTCTAGTTTGGCTAATTGTCTAATGTCAACGTTCGTTGTGCCTGACAAATTCGACGATGAACGGTCGGCCTTCCCGCTTTGGCGCTCCCTCACGCCTCGACGATAACGCCGTTCCTGATCATCTCTGCCTTGAAGTTCGCATTTGTGCGGGCGAGGCCTAACACGACATCTGCGGCAGTTCGCTGGTTGGCTCTACCGATGAGGAGCATCGCGCCTAACCCCACAAGCGCCCAGTACCAACCGCCAAAGAAGGCATAGACGATGCCACCAAGGGCCGCCGCGACGGCAGCCAGATTCAACAGGCGCAACACCCAGCGGCTGCTGCCCGGTACTGCCGGATGCTGTGTTGCAACGACCAAGGCCTTCGCTATCTCTGCCTGCATTATTTCCTCGTCCAAAATGGTTCAATCAATGCGAACTTCGTAGCGCTCCCAGGAGTCGGCGCCAAGCATTTTGTAGACGATAGTCCGTGGGCTGATTGTCATCAAACGAGCCACCTAGGGCGGTGGCAGAGATTCACGACATACTGGCTCGAAACCTTCGGCTGGCCCGGCAGCGGGCGGGCGTCTCCCAGGAAACTCTGGCGGAGATGGCGGGGATTGACCGAACGTACGTCTCAGGAATTGAGCGGGGCGTACGCAACCCAACTATCTCAGTGCTCACCCAGTTCGCCGATGCACTGGGAACGACTGCGTCAGCGTTGCTGCAAGATGATCGGGGCGACGCTGATCGCACTGGGTCACGGGGCACCTAACCGACCTGCCTTGACCTTTCCACCACCCCCAGGGGGGAAACTGCACGTCGCCACGCGGTGAACACCACGTCTCGCGCGAGAGACCCCAAAATCCATCCGGGAGACACCCATGCGAGGCCCTGTGACATTCGTCGGGGCGGATGGGGCTCCTCCCCTTCCCATCCCTTCTGTGGGGCGCTGCTCGGCCTTAGTGCTTCAAGTAGCTACTCAATGTGGTCCATAGCGTAGGGGCCTGTGGCGGAGGATGAGGGTGCTGGGAAACTCCCTCGTATCAGGCCCGCTCTTGGGGCGACTTTGGGTCTGCATGATGTCCCGCGTGATCCCTGCGTTATGCTTCCCCGCGTGGTATCGCGGCTCATCGACCACCTCGCCTTCCCAGTGGTGTGGTTGCACGGTAGCGGTGCGGTCACTTTGAGCACCACACGCAGGCGCATCGGGACATTGCACTGATGATAGAGAGGAGGAGAGGTCTAGCCATTGGGCTGGTCGGGAGCCTGCACCAGATACTGCTGAGCCTGCCTCTTTGAGTGACCATGAGGCATTGCGGAGGGAATAAGGGTCGGGTGGTCGGACCATGCACATCCCCTCCCCTACCCCGCTCTCCTACTTCGGGCTCTCTCCTTAAAGTAGGACGAGGAGGTATTATCCAGGGTAATTCCCCGCTCCGCCTGTCCTGTGGCACCAACGACTACAGCGACATCACGACAGCAAGCGCGATGGCACCAAAGGCGAACATCAAGGTCAGTTGCCGGGAACGGGCCTCTAGCTGTTCCTCAATCCGTTGAATGTCTCTGCGTGTTGCAAGCTGCTGCACCGGGGAGCCTCCCGTTTGGTGGTGAGGAAGATAACAGCTTCGCGCCTTCTGCTCGAAGCAAGACCATTGGGATTACGAAGGGTGTGCTCCAGCCCCCTTCCAAACCCGCGAAGTCGACGGGCGCTGTTGAGGCGGCAGAGCGGGCTCATTGCCGCACCACCGCCTCTCTTTGTGCTGGTATCTACTAGATGCACACTGGAAGTAATCTTATACGCAGCCTATTTCTAAGCTACTGTTTCTGAATACTTTTCAGTGATCGGCGTCGGCGTTTTTCTCAGACGCTTTGGGCGTGGGCTCGCCTCCAGTCCAGCTATTGGAGGCAGCGGCACGGTGACGTAGCGTTTTGCTCCCCATCCGCCATTCTCATCATAAACCGCCAAGAGGCCACGGCCATGCTGCCGTTGAAGCCACTTCGCGACGCGGTCAACGTGGTGGGTCATATGCTTCCTTTTCACCTTCTCGGGTTTGTCTGGCTGCCCCCGCCAATGCCGAAACCAGGCCTCAACAAGGTCACGAGCAGACCTCGGCAGGTTGGTCCGAAGCATCCGGTCCCGGCACCATTCCATCAGACCATCCTCGCCCTGCTTTATCGGGAAGGCCTTCGTCATAACCGCACCCGGCGGCAGACCATGAAATGGAAGGGCCCCAGGTGGAAAGCCCACCCGTTTGCCCCGACAAGCCCCCGGCCAAACAACCACCTGGAGCGGTCGAGCAATGGGGCCTGGGGCTCCCAACGCTGAGCAAGATACTCGCGACCGAACATGCCGAAGGCGATCACCGCGCGGCCTCCTTGTAGTTCGGACCTTCTAGAGAGGGTGCAGCGGCGATAGTGACCGGATCATCCTCCCCCGCGATCTCACGGCGCTGGGCGACCGTTTCCTCGTAGAGCATGTCGGCCAGCCTAAAGCGGTTCATGGCTACGGCCTCCCAGTTTGCCGGAAGGCTCGGGTTGCGGGCTCGGGCTAGACGGCCACAGAGCGCAACAAAGTCCTCTCGCGAGGACTGAATGGAATATCCGTTGCGCTTGCGAAGGGCCTCTCGGCAGTAGTTTGTGGTCCGGTAGCCGACGACTGGAACGGGGACCTCCCCTGGGAGAGCATTGGTCACCAAGCGGGCTAGCGGGAAGTGTGTCCCTGCATACGCGGCCAGTGGCCCCAACTTCTCCGCGTCAAGGGTGAGCCTGTAACGGAACCATCCGCGCGGTTCGCCCGTCACCTTCTGCACCTCACGGTCGGACTCATATGCCATCCAAAGGTCACGTGACGGGTCAATGCAAAATAGGATGGCCTCGTGCAGGAGACGGTCGAGGGTGAACGGTGTGCCCTGCTGGCTGTCCACCTCGTAGACGGTGGTAGGTAGGCCGCCATTGTGGACGGGGTGGGCTGTAAAAGGGAGAGTATCGGCAGTCTTGTTTAGGAGGGGCATTCAATGTCCTTGGTTGGGGGGTAGCGCCGGGCGTGCGCAGATACCTTTCGACGTACCTAGCAACGCCCCTGCATCATCACAGATCAGTACCTATTGTTACCCCTATCATTAGTACCTATCGCAGGACTTATAGTGTTACTTGTAGGGTGCGCGAACGTTATGATCTAATCTATGCAGAATCTGCATATGCGTTCTGCGGTATATTCTGTCAAGAAGCGCGACTATTATTTTCTGAAAGGATCATGCGCCACGTGACCGCACTCACGGTATGGAACCGAGCTTCGGACGCCCGTACGAGACCGATCGCTGCCGGGTGGGCTGCGTTGAACGGCTAGGTTTGGCGGCGGGATCGTCGGAATGAACGAGGCCTTTGCGAGGCTCGCGAAGCGCCTCTACAGCTTAGTGTCGTCGGACGGTCTGGGCGGAGGGAGCTTCACGGCCTCTACGCAAGCCCGCTTCTCGGCGTCCGGACCGGGACCGGGGTAGCCACGCATGGTCAACTGTAACGGGCGCTTACCACCCTCGTCGTCGTGCCCGATTATGTCCGCGATGGTGTAGGGGGTGAAGCCGGCTCCGCCTGCGGCCCAGGCCTCTTGAGCCTTCCTTGCGAACCATCGCCGGAACGAATGAAAGTCGACATTGGAGCGGGCCTTGCCGTTCGGCCTCTCGTCAACACCAACGTCACGGCGATACCGTGTGAACCGCTTGACGGCGGGGTCTGAGCGGCCCTCACGTGACTTCGGAACAGGCGGCAATTCGTGGATGAGGTAGTCCATGGCGGCCTTGCCCTTGGTGCGAGCTTCGATGATGGCGGCTAGGTCGGGGTGGACTGGAATCTTGCGCTCTGCATTCTCGGTCTTGCCGGAGTGAACACTGAGGACACCCCCGGCACAGTCGCGGACGCGAAGCTGGCATATCTCCTCAATCCGCATGCCGGTGAGGGCGGCAATACGCATAAGATCGGGCAGATAGTCGGTGGCAGGCCCATAGATGAGCTTCGCCAGTTCATCGTCGGTATAGGGGCGTTTCCCCGTGTCTGGCTCAGCGTCCCTCGCTCGACGCCCCTCGGCCGCCACCTGCTGGTTTAGCCATGGGTTGTCGTCTGCGTGGCCGCGCTTCACCAACCATTTCCAGTACTCCCGGATGAACCCGAGGTAGGCGCTGGCCTTTTTGTGGCCTCTGCCGTTGGTCAGCGCCGTGTCGATGAACCTCCCTGCCAGCTTCCGGTCCACGTCCTCCAAAAAGGCAGGCTCGTGCTTTGCCTTAAGCCATTCCGTGAGCAGCCTTATGGCTCGCTTAAGGTCGCCGCGTGACTTGAGGGCGTACTTCTGATGGTCGGCAAAGGTCTCCAGATGATGGTCCAGTGCGGTGCTGGCTCCTGTGGCTACCTCAAGGAATTCCATTTCCTCGTCGGTCACTTCCCGGTCGGCATGGAGGGGGCCGAATAGGGCTTCTTGGCGCTGGTAAAGAGGCACGGGCGATGGGGTGCCGTTGAGGGTATGGAGGCGGTGTTGTAGGGCCTCGCCGGTAACGGGGTCACTGCTCGCGAGGGCCTTCTTAGCGTCCGCTATCTGGTCCTTGAACGCCTTAACGTAAGTGTGCTTCTTCCGGTCGGCGTCCCCTATGTCAGACGTGTGGAGAGGATGGACGAGCTTTGTCTTGCCGAAAAAGCGCACAAGGCCGACGGGCACCTTCACCCGCACCCGCCACTGCTGCCCATGCCATTCCAGATAATCGCGCTTTGATGCCACGCAAAAGGCTCCAAAAATGCTGGGTGGATAGCTCCGGTGCCCCACGCTGGTGCCCCACGGGTAACTTCAAAATGTCCAATATTCAAGCGGCTCTAGGCTCTCGCACCGCAGCGGATGAGTTTCCCTTTCTCTCCGCCAGTCCGGCCACGCCCTACTTATCTCCCTCCACTGGCGCGGCGGCAGCGCGCGTGAAAGACTGGCATACTTCTGGGCGAGGGATATTGGGATGCTTCATTCGGTCCTGCAGCGCTTTGCGCTGGATGGGAAAGTCGCGGTCGTCACCGGAGGCGGCGACGGGATCGGTCGGGCGGCGAGCCTGCATCTGGCCCAGGCCGGTGCCGTGGTGGCGATCCTCGACCGGCAGGCCGACAAGGCCGAGCAGGTGGCGCGTGAGATCCACGCAGCCGGCGGGGTGGCCAGTGCGCATGCAGTCGATGTCAGCGACGCAGCCGGCCTGGCCGCAGCGCTGGCGCTGGTGGCGGACACGCAGGGTCGCCTCGACCTGCTGGTCAACAATGCCGGCATGGCCATTCGCGCCAAGGCGGTGGAAATGGACCTGGCGGACTGGAACCAGGTCGTCGCCGTCAACCTGACGGGCATGTTCCTGGCCGCCCGCCTCTGCGCCGGGCACATGATGGCCGCGGGCCATGGCGGGGCCATCGTCAACACCGCCTCGGTCATGGGCCTTTCGGGTGGACTCTATCCCAATGTCGCCTACCAGACCACCAAGGGCGGCGTGGTCAACATGACCCGCGCACTGGCGCTCGAATGGGTGGGCAGCGGCATTCGCGTCAATGCCGTAGCGCCGACCTTCGTGCGTACCGCCTTTATTTCCGGGCTCACCGCCAATCCCGAAATTCTTTCAACCATCGAAGCCGCCACGCCGATGGGCCGGCTGGCCGAGCCCGAGGAGATCGCCGACGCGATCCTCTTCCTGCTCTCGCCGGCGGCCGGCATGATCACCGGCGTGATCCTGCCGGTCGATGGCGGCTATCTGGCGCGTTAGCGGCCCGGAACCTCAGCCGATCGGCAGCAGACCGACAAGGATCCCCGCAGCGCCGCAGAGCGCCAGGGTGGGGAGAATGCCCAGGTGGAGCCGGAAGAGGCAGACCAGGGCGACCAGGCTGAGCGCCACCGCCGCCGGATCGATCGAAGACCAGACCGGCGCGGCAAGCGTCAGCGGCCCCAAGTGCAGGGTATCGACCGTGCCGAACAGCACATGCAGGCCGAACCAGATGGCCAGGTTGAGAATCACGCCAACCACGGCGGCGGTGATCGCGGCCAGCGCGCCCGAAAGGGCGCGATTGGCGCGCAGCCGCTCGATATGGGGCGCGCCCAGGAAGATCCAGAGGAAGCAGGGCACGAAGGTGACCCAGGTGGTGAGCCCGGCGCCGAGCAGGCCGGCCAGCAGCGGGTCGAGCCCGGTGGCTTGCCGGAACGCCGCGAGGTAGCCGACAAAGCTGAGCACCAGCACCAGCGGGCCGGGCGTGGTCTCGGCCAGGGCCAGGCCGTCGAGCATTTCGCCCGGGGCGAGCCAGCCGAACTGCTGCACTGCCTGCTGCGCCACATAGGCCAGCACGGCGTAGGCGCCTCCGAAGGTGACGACCGCCATCTGCGAAAAGAACAGCCAGAGCGTCGCGAACGTGCTGCTCCAGCCCTGCAGGCCGACCACGAGCAGCAGTGGCGCGATCCAGAGAGCCAGCCAGATCGCGGCCGTGCTCATCGTTGCCCCGAGCGTGGGCCGCGGCTGGGCGAACCCATCGCCGATGACGGCGGCAAGGTCGGGGCTGGGCGGGCGTGCGCCGCCCGGGGCAAACAGCTGCGGGCGACGTTTCGTGCCGACATAGCCGAACAGGGCGGCCCCCAGGACCACCAGGGGAAACGGCAGGTTGAAGGCAAAGAGCGCGACAAAGGCCGCCGAAGCAAGGCCAAGCATCACGCTATTCTTGAGGGCGCGCCGACCGACCCGGATCAGGGCTTCCACGACGATGGCGAGCACGGCTGCCTTGAGGCCGAAGAACACGCCCGCCAGCCAGGATGTATCCTGGAACAGCACATAGGCGGTCGAGAGCAGCACGATGACGACAAAGCCCGGCAGCACGAACAGCGTGCCGGCGATGACGCCGCCCCGGGTACCATGGAGCAGCCAGCCGATATAGGTCGCCAGCTGCTGGGCTTCCGGCCCGGGTAGCAGCATGCAGAAGTTGAGGGCGTGCAAGAACCGGCTTTCGGCGATCCAGCGCCGCTGCTCGACCAGCTCCTTGTGCATCAGGGCGATCTGGCCGGCCGGTCCGCCAAAGCTCAGTAATCCGATTCTGGCCCAGAGCGCGGTGGCCTCAGCCAGGGTCGGATGCGGCGGGGCGAGATCGGCAGCGTTTGTGGTCTGGGCACCGGCGCTCGACATCTGGGCTCCCTGCTCCGCCGCGCGGAACCCGCGTCATGACGGGCACCGGTGTTGCCGGGAGCGCTGTCATTGTCAATTGCGGCGTCGCGCCTCACACCGGCGGGGTTGCCAGCGGATCGGAGACGGCCGAGCTGGTTTCGCGCGTCAGCCAGCCCGCGCCGCTCCACTCGCGCACCGTCACCGCGATGCGTCCGGCAGATATGTCGATCAGATTATAGGCATTGCTGTCGCCGCGCAGGCGCGTGGATATCGTCGAGGAGGCCTGCGCCACCAGGATCGGCGCGCCCTCGGCCTGCCGCAGGCCCTTGGGCGCCCCCTCGCGGCTCTCGCCCTGGGCCCAGGCGTGGCTGCGAACATAGGAGAGGTGGAAATGTCCCGAGAGCACCAGGCGCACGCCGAGTCGGGCAAAGGTTGCGAGCGCCCTGTCGGCGCGTCGGACCAGGCGCATCGGCTTGAGCACGTCGCCGTCGGGCTGCATGAGCGGATGATGTGCGACCACGATGCGCAGCGCATCGGGCGCCGTATCGGCCAGTCGGCGTTCGAGCCGGCGCAGCTGGCCGGCGCTGATCGAGCCGTGCGCCCAGTTCAACTCGGCGCGCAGCCGCCGCGAGGTCTTGAGCCCGACCACTACCAGGTCGCCCAGGTCGAGCAGCGGCTCGAGGTCCTTGCAGATATAGCGGCGATAGAGCCCGTAAGGGTCGAGAAAGCGCCTGAGCAGGTTGCGGGCCGGCACGTCGTGATTGCCCGGCACGGTAAAGATCGGCGTCGACAGGCTGTCGAGAAAGGCCCGGGCGGCCTGGAACTCGCTCTCGGTCCCCAGCTGGGTGAAATCGCCTGAAACGATGACCAGCTCCGGGTTCTGCGCGGTGACGTCGGCGGCCAGGCCGTCGGCGAGACGCTGGTCGTGATGCCCGAAGTGCAGGTCGGAAAGGTGGCAGATGCGCATCGAGCTAGCCCTGGGCCGCAAGCGGTTCGTCGCTCTGGGCCATGTCTGCCTGTCTCGGTGCCAGCACGGCAAGGGCCATGGGCAGGCTGCGGAAAGCCAGCGGCCCATCCAGCATCTCGATCTCGCCATCGAGCATCACGCGCACGCGGGCGTGGCGGGTGCGGATGGTCAGGGCCCGGACATTGTCCACTTCGAGCACGTCATCCTGCCGCCAATGGCCCAGCACCATGCCGATCCCCAGGCGCACCGCATCCACAAAGCTCAGATGCCGCAGCAGAAACAGACTGAGGGTGCCGCGGTCGAGACGGGTGCGGGAAAAGAACTTGCCCGGCCCTTCGTCGTAATCATTGTTGGCGACCGCAATCGACTGCACGCGCTCGATATGGGCCGCGCCATGCACCGGGGTGATCTCGGCGGCAAAGCGCCGGATGCGGGAGAGACGCCGGGCAAAATGAGCGACAAAGCCGAGCTTGGCGCCAAGATCGTGGCGGCCCCGCAGCTGTTCGCGCGCGGCGGCAATGCCCGGCACCGCGCCGATCACCACCTTGTGCAGAAACACCCTGCCGTTGACCTCGCCGACATCGATGCGCCGCGTCTCCATCAACCCATACTGGGCGAACCAGGCCTCGAGCGTGAGCGGGATGCCGAGGTCGCGCGCCAGCAGGTTGGCCGTCCCGAGCGGGATCACCGCCAGCGTCTTGCCGGCCTGGATGGCCGCTTCGGCAAGCGCGGTAACGGTGCCGTCGCCCCCGGCAGCCACCAGCACCGGCGCGGCGCTGTCGCGTGCCGTCTGCAAGCGCTCGGCAAAAGGCCGCGATGCGTCGGCGTCGATGCTCACGGTCATCCCCAGCGCCGCGAAGCGGGCGAGCAGCTCTGCAGCGGTGACGCCGGTACCGGCGGCCGTGCCGGAGGTGGAATTGAGCATGATATGGTGAGATGTCTGGAGCACGGGGGCCGCCTTTCGTCCCCACAAACGGCCAGCGGTCGATTTGGTTCGATGCCCCGAACCAATTGGGCGGGCCAGGCGTTAGGGCCGCCGATAAACGGAGCGTCATGTCATGCAGTTTCCCCCCATCCATCGGCCGGGCCCTTATCTGATGGCCGGGCTCGCCGCCCTGCTGCTCTGGGGCTTTGCCGCGGTCGCCGACGAGGTGCTCGAGGGAGAGACGGCGGTTTTCGACAGCATGGTGACCGGCTGGTTCCGGGCGCCCGGTGCGCCGGACACGCCCTGGGGTCCGGTCTGGCTGCAGGAGGCGATGCGCGATCTGACCGGCCTGGGGAGCTTTACCGTCCTGGGCATCGTGCTGGTGGCAACGGTGCTCTATCTGGCCTTTGCCGGCAAACGCCGCAGCGCGGTCTTCGTTCTGGTTTCAGTGATCGGCGGTACGCTGCTGTCGACCGGGCTCAAGGCTCTCTTCGACCGGCCACGTCCCTCGGTGGAGGCCGCCGCCCGGGTGTTCACCGCCAGCTTTCCCAGCGGTCACGCCACCGTCTCGGCGGTGGTCTACCTCACGCTGGGCCTGCTGATGGCCGAGGCGGTCAGCCATGGGCGGCTCAAGGCCTATTTCATCGGGCTGGGGATCCTGCTGGCGCTGGCGATCGGGGTGTCGCGTGTCTATCTGGGGGTGCATTTCCCCACCGATGTCCTGGCGGGCTGGGCGCTGGGCGGCGCCTGGGCGCTGGTCTGCTGGGTGGCCTACAGCCTCAGTCTGGGCAAGGCTGCCGCGGCTGGTGACAGGGCCGAGCGGCGCAGCTAGCCTTTCTCCATGGCAGACCTCGGCACCTATCGAAAAAAACGCGACTTCAGCAAAACCGCCGAGCCGGCCGGATCGGACCCGGTTTCAGGCGGCAGTCGCTTTGTCGTGCACAAACATTCGGCAACCGCCGACCATTACGACCTGCGCCTCGAACTCGATGGCGTGCTCAAGAGCTGGGCCGTGCCCAAGGGCCCCTCGCTCAATCCGGCCGACAAGCGCTTCGCTGCTGCCACCGAGGACCACCCGATCGACTATATCGACTTCGAGGGCGTGATCCCGGAGGGCGAATATGGCGGCGGGCCGATGATCGTCTGGGACACCGGCGACTGGGCACCGATGGGCGATCCGCGCGCCGACCTCGAGAAAGGCGCGTTCAAGTTCCGCCTCTGGGGCGACAAGCTCAAGGGCGGCTGGATGCTGACGCGTCTGAAGGGCAAGCCCGAGGACAAGGGCAAGCAAGGCTGGCTGCTGTTCAAGGAACATGACACGGCCATGGACACCACCTCCGATATCCTCACGGCGCGGCCCGAGAGCGTCAAGACCGGCCGCAGGATCGAAGAGCTGGTGGCGTCCCCCCCGCCACCGGCGCGCCCCGCCAAACTGCAGCCCGGGCGGATCGCGGGCGCCATCAAGACGCCGATGCCGGAGCGGGTCGAGCTGCAGCTGGCCAGTCCGGTGGCCGAGCCGCCCAAGGGCACCGGCTGGGTGCACGAGATCAAGTTCGACGGCTATCGCACACTCGCCATGGTGTCGGGTGGCCAGACCAGGCTGATCACCCGCGGCGGGCTCGACTGGACCAAGCGCTATGGCGACCTGCCGCAGGCCTTTGGCGATCTCAACTGCCGCGAGGCGGTGATCGATGGCGAGATCGTGGTGCTCGACGCCAAGGGCGTGAGCCGCTTTGCCGACCTGCAGGCGGCCCTGTCGGCCGGCGCCGGCAACCGGCTGGTGTTCTACGCTTTCGACCTGCTGCACCTGGACGGCTACGATCTGCGCCAGGCGCCCCTGCGCAAGCGCAAGGACATGCTGGGGCGCCTGCTCGCCGGGCATCTGAGCGGTCGCTCGGCGATCCAGTTCAGCGATCATGTCGAGGGTGACGGCGATGCGCTCTACCAGCGCGCCTCCGAGATCGGCCTAGAAGGCATCGTCTCCAAGCGCGCCGACGGGGCCTATACGGGCGGACGCTCGTCGGCCTGGCTCAAGGCCAAGGCGCTCAAGCTGGGCGATTTCGTCATTGTCGGCTATTCGGCCTCGGCAGCGGCCGGCGGCATCGGGGCGATCGCGGTGGCCGAATGGGTAGAGGGGGAACTGGAATATCGCGGCAAGGTCGGCACCGGCTTTGACGCGGCCGGCATGCAGACGCTGCTCGCCCGGCTCGAGGCGTTGCGCGTCCCCGATCGGCTGGAGGGGCTCCCCAAGGACATCCTGCCGGTCCGCCCGTCGCTCACCGCCCGCATCCAGTACGCCACCCGCACCACCGACAATGCGCTGCGCCACGCCGTGTTCAAGGGGCTGCGCGAGGTCGAGCTCTCCACGCCATTTACCGGCAAGCGCAAGCGGCTGATCTCGGATGCCGACCTTGCCGGCATCTGGGTGACCAACCCGACCCGGCGGCTGTTCGGCAAGTCTGGGCCGACCAAGCTCGACATCGCGGTCTATTACGCGGCGATCGGCGACTACATGCTGCCGCATCTCTTCAACCGGCCGGTGTCGCTGTTCCGCTGCCCGACCGGCAAGCCGGGCGACTGCTTCTTCCAGCGCCACGCCTTCACCGGCATGCCGCCGACGCTCAAAGTGTTCGAGAGCAAGAATTCGGAGGACGAGCTCAAGTCCTATCTCACGGTGGAAGACGCCAAGGGTTATCTGGCGCTGGCCCAGTTCGGCGTGGTCGAGTTTCACGCCTGGGGCACGCACCAGACGCATCTCGAAACGCCCGACCGGGTGATCTTCGACCTCGACCCCGGTGACGGCGTGCAATGGCGCGACGTGGTGTCAGCTGCCGTTCATCTGCGTGGCGCACTCGAGGGCATGGGGCTGGTGCCCTTCGTCAAGACCTCGGGCGGCAAGGGCCTGCACATCGTCGTCCCCATCAAGCCCAAGCTCGGCTGGAAGCAGGTGCATGCCGCGAGCTCTGCCATCGCCACGCAGCTGGCCGCGACCGGACGCGATACCTTCGTTACCGTGATGGGCGCGGAGAACCGCAAGCAGCGGATCTTCATCGACTTTCACCGCAATGCACGCAGCGCCACCGCCGTCGCCGCCTATTCGCTGCGGGCCCGGCCGCACCTGCCGGCCTCGACGCCGCTGGCCTGGGCCGACCTTGAATCCATCGACTCGCCGGAGGATCTCAACTATTCTTCGCTTCCGGCTTTATTAACCACGACGGGCGATCCGTGGGCGGAGATTAACCAGTCCGCACGGCTTCTTCCGGCATGATTTGATGAAGTTTGTCAGTTGTTTCGCGCGTAGGAGGCGAGTGTGGCACCCAGGGCTAGCTGGAAGGGACATCTGAGGCTCAGTCTGGTGAGCTGTCCGGTCAAACTCTTTCCCGCGACCAGCGCATCCGAGCGCATCAGCTTTAACCAGCTGCACAAAGACACCCACAACCGCATCAACATGAAGCCGGTCGATCCCGAGCTGGGTCTGGTCGAGCGCTCTGACCTGGTGCGCGGCTACGAATACGAAGACAAGCAGTACATCATCATCGAAGATTCCGACCTCGAAGCGGTGCGCATCGAATCCAGTCACACGCTCAATATCGAGGCCTTCGTCGACGAGAACGAAGTCGACGTCATCTACCAGGACGCGCCCTATTACATGGCGCCCGACGGCGCGATGGCCGAAGAAACCTTCGCCGTGCTGCGCGAGGCGATGCGCACGAGCGGCAAGCTCGCCATCGCGCGCCTTGTCATGACCAGCCGCGAACGCGTCGTCACCATCGGGGCGCGCGAGAACGGCATGTTCGTGTGCACCCTGCGCAACCCCAACGAAGTGCGTGGCACCGCCGAGTATTTTAGCAACATCCCGGCCGGCAAGCCGGAGGCCGAAATGCTCGATCTGGCGCAAAAGCTCATCGAGCAGAAGGTCAAAGCCTTCGATCCCAAGGACTACGAGGACCGCTACGAGCAGGCCCTGATGGCGATGATCAAGGAAAAGCTCAAGGGCCACAAGCCGATCATCGCGGCAGCGCCCGAGCGCGGCAATGTCATCAACCTGATGGATGCGCTCAAGGCCTCGCTCGGCGACGCCAAGCCGGCGGCCAAGAGCAAAGCCAAGCCGGCAACTCCCGCTGTCAAGGAATCAGCGGCCAAGGTATCGCTGAAGGCAGCCGTCGCTGCCTCCAAGGCGGCCGCGGCCAAACCGGGTAGCAAAAAGAAGGCCTGATCCCGTCCATGCCCATTCGCGGCCAGAGCTTTGGCGTTGTGGGAGCGCTCAGCGCGTTCCCCCTGCGCTTGGCCGCGCGACGGGTGGCCGAACTGGGCGGGCGGCTGCATCGCGGCACCACGCGGCGCACCACGCAGGTGGTGATCGGCCGCTCGCTGCTGCTCAAGCACAGCCAGGCAGAGATCGAAGCCCGCATTGCGGCAGCCAGCGCGTCCGGCCTGCCGATGCGCAGCGAAGCAGGGTTTCTGCGGCAGATCGAGGGCACGTCCGCCACGCCCGCCGACATGACGCGACGCGCCCTGCTCGAGCAGTCTAAGCTCAGCGAGACTGTCTTCGACCACCTCGCCTGGTTCGACGCCTTCGAGCACGACCATGAACCCTTCTCGTTCCGCGACCTGATCCTGGCGCGCAAATATGCCGGGCTGGTCGCCGGCGGCGCCAGCTGGAGCGAAATCGCCCGCTCGGTGCATGCCATCGGCCCCGTGGCATCTCTGACCGCGCTGACCCTGCAGCCTTCGGCGCGCGGCCGGATCGTGTCGCGCGATACCCATTCGCTGGCCGAGCTCGATGGCCAGCGGCTGCTGGCGCTGGAAGAAACCGGCGAGGACAGCGAAGATTATTTCGGCCTCGCCGAAACGGCGGAAGCGGCGGGGCTCTTTGCCGAAGCGGCGACGCTCTATCGCCAATGCCTGGCGCTCGACCCGGGCGATGCCACGGCGGCGTTCAACCTGGGCAATTGCGAAAAAGCCTCCGGCGACCTGGAGGACGCGGTGCATGCCTATTGCACCGCCATCAAGCGCGACCCCGATTTCGTCGAGGCCTGGTTCAACCTGGGCGGGCTCTATCGCGACCTGGGCAAGACGCAGGCGGCGCGCAGCCACCTGGCGCGCGCCGTCGCGCTCGATGCCAATTATGCCGACGCCATCTACAACCTGGGCGCGCTTGACTACGACAGCGGGGCGCTCGCCACCGCTCGCGCCGCGTGGCTGCGCTATCTTGAGCTCGACACAGACTCCGACTGGGCGCGCCGCGCCAAGGCCGGCATTGCGGTGATCGACCGCCAGCTGCGCAAGTTTGCCGGCTGATGACCACCAGCTTCCTCTTTGACGGCCCCGAAGACGCGCGCGTCACGCTGCTGCTCGCCCATGGCGCCGGCGCGGCAATGGATTCGCCCGCGATGAGCGCGACCGCCGCCGCCTTCGCCAAGGCCAGCATCCGGGTCGCGCGGTTCGAGTTCGGTTACATGGCGAGCCGCCGCACGGATGCCGGCCGCAAGCCGCCGCCGCGCGCTGAAAGCGTCATACCCGAGTTCATCGCCGCGGTGGACGATCTCGGCCCCACGCCCGGCCCGCTGCTGATCGGCGGCAAGTCGATGGGCGGACGCGTCGCCAGCATGGTCGCCGATCCGCTCTATGACGCCGGGCGCATCGCCGGCCTCGTCTGCCTGGGCTATCCGTTCCACCCGCCCGAGAAACCGACGCAGCTGCGCACCAGGCACCTTGTCGGCCTCAAGACCCCGGCGCTGATCTGCCACGGCACGCGCGACCCGTTCGGCTCGCCCGAGGAGATCGCCGGCTACGGGCTCTCGCCGCAGATCGAGCTCTTCATCCTCGAAGATGGCGATCACGACCTCAAGCCGCGCAAGTCGGTCACCGGCCTCAACCAGGCCGGGGCGCTCGAGCTGATTGCCGGCAAGGTGCGCGACTGGTGCGGGCGCATCGCGCCCTGACGCGATGAAGATTGCGACCTTCAACATTAACGGCGTCATCCGCCGCCTCGACAACCTGATGGCCTGGCTCGCCGATACGGCGCCCGACGTCGTCTGCCTGCAGGAGCTCAAGGCCACCGACCGACAGTTCCCCGCCACGGCCCTCGCCGACGCTGGCTATGGCGCCGCCTGGGTGGGCGAAAGCCAATGGAACGGCGTCGCCATTCTCGCCAGAGGCGCCGAGCCGGTGGTCACCCGCCGCGCCCTGCCGGGCGATGCGGACGACAGGCAGGCGCGCTATCTCGAAGCCGCCGTCAACGGCATCCTCGTCGGCGCGCTCTATGCACCCAACGGCAATCCCCGGCCGGGGCCGAAATTCGACTACAAGCTGGCCTGGACGCGCCGTCTGCTCGCCCACGCCGCCGAGCTTTTCGAGGCCGGCGTGCCGGTGGTGCTGGCGGGCGACTACAACATTGTCCCCGCGCCGCGCGACATCTACCCGACCACCTCCTACAAGGACAATGCGCTGACCCAGCCCGAGGTCCGCGCGCTTTTCGCCGAGCTGCTCGCCCAGGGCTGGACGGACGCGCTGCGCACCCGCTTTCCGGACGAGACCGTCTACACCTTCTGGGACTACATGCGGAACCGCTGGCCGCGCGATGCCGGGCTGCGTATCGATCACCTGCTGCTGAGCAAGCAGCTCAAGCGCAAGCTGCTCGATGCCGGCGTCGACCGCGAGATGCGCGGGGCCGAGGGCGCGAGCGATCATGCGCCGGTCTGGGTAGAGATCAAGGACTGACAGTGTAGTCAGGTCAACCTCACGCCCCGCGCGAACGGAAAAATGGATCCCTGCCGGCGCAGGGATGACACCGGGGCTGGGGCGAAAAGGGGACCCACAATCGCTCTCGCATGGCCCATTCCCTCCTCTCCCACCGTCATCCTCGCGCCCCGACGCGAGGACCCATTTTTCCCCAGTGCCGATGCCCGTGGCTGGCACCTTCTCGCCCCTCACCACGCGCACCGACCCCCAAACTCCGTTCATCCGCGCGTCATTCACCATTCACCCCACCCGCTCCCCATTCAGTGGTGCGTCAGAACTTATCCCCGCTCTTTCCGCGCCGTGTAGACTCCCCTCGTCGCTGCTCCGAAAGCGAGATCATGACGAGTGATTGGAGCAGCGAGGCTGGGTGGGGATCGTGTCGACGCGCTCCAGGCCAAGCCGGGAAGGTCTGACAGGTCCAGGTCGCCTGTCGCCTTAATTTGCTGCCGCTGGCGAGGGTGTGTTTCCGATCGCCATCAAGGACCAGACTGGGGAAGCGCGAAGAGCGTGGCTTGGTCAGATCATGGGTCCGCGGCGGTGGGGCAGTCCGCAAAACGCCCCGGACATTCCCGGTGAACGCCCAAAACCCCGGTCCCGACGGCGGAGCCGAGCTCCAGCCGGGAGGCGCGTTCTGGCTCCCGGCACACGACCTATCGACGGGCTTTGCTCCGCCGTCGGTCGCTTTCATCAACCGGAGGCTCTCGGGCTGGCCGGCGCATTGGCCTGCCCGGACCTCGTGGTTCGACAAGCTCACCATGAGGTCCTCAAATGGTCCGTATGCCAAACAACGACCGCGAACTCTCCGTAGCCCTCATGGTGAGCCTGTCGAACCACGAGGGCGTGGCACCGATCCCTGGTCCAACATTGACCCTGCGGCGGCAAAGCCCCAGCCGGGCCGGCGCTCCGGACTAGAGGTCGAGCCGGTCGTCGTCGCCGACAAGGCGCAGCGTCGGGCCGTCCTCCTTGCCACCGTCCCACTCGGGGGGGATCAGCTTGGTGGCGCTCGCGCCCAGTTCGCGCAGCATCTCGATCTGCCGAACGACATTGGCGCGGCCGGTCGAGAGCTGGCTGCGGGCGTCGTCGAAACTGGTCCGTGCCTTGTCGAGGTGACTACCGACCCGGTCCATGGTGCCCAGGAACCCGGCCACCTTGTCGTAGAGCGCACCGGCACGGGCCGCGATCTCGTCGGCATTGCGATGCCGCCGCTCGATGTCCCAGACATTGCGGATGGTGCGCAGCACCGTCATCAACGTGGTCGGCGTGGTCAGCACCACGCCCTTGCTCATGCCGAATTCGACCAGCTTGACGTCGTTCTGGATCGCCGTGGCGACAGCGGCTTCGATGGGCACGAACATCATCACATAATCCATGCTCGACTTGGCCGCACGATGATAGGCCTTGTCGCCCAGACTGCTGATGTGGTTGCGCACCGAGGCGATGTGGGCGCGCAGGTGCATGTCGCGCGTCTCGTCCTCGCAATTGACATAGGCTTCAAAGGCGGTGAGCGAGACCTTGGAGTCGATGATCAGCCGGTCATTGTTGGGCATGAGCACTTCGACGTCGGTGCGGACGCGCTGGCCGTCCTCGCCCGAATGGCTGGTCTGGGTGATGAATTGCTCGCCCTCGCGCAGGCCCGACTGCTCGAGAATGGTCGACAGGATCATCTCACCCCAGGCACCCTGGGTTTGCGAGTTGCCCTTGAGTGCCCGAGTGAGATTGTGCGCCTCGGTGGTGATCTGCAGGTTGCTCTCGGCCAGCGCCCGGATCTGTTCGGACATGGCCGAGCGATCCTTGATCAGCCCCTGGTGGAACTCGGTGATCTTTTCGTGCAGCGGCTTGAGCAACACGTCGACCTGCTCGCGGTTCTGCTTGGTGAAGGTTTCGGAGTGGACCTGCAGCACCTCTCCCGCGATGAGCTTGAACTCGTCCGTCATCTGCTGGCGGGCATCGACAAAGCGCTTGAGGTTGAGCTCGTTCTGCCGCGCCTGCTCGTCGAGCCGGGTGCGCATGGCGGCAAGTTCGGAGCGCAGATCGGCATTCTTGTCGCGCTCCATGCCCAGCAAATCTTCGGCGCGTTGGCGCTCGAGCGACAGGGCCTGGTCGAGCTCGCGGATGCGGCTGTCGCGACCGGCGACCTGTTCGATGAAGTTGGCGCGGAGCTGGTCGGCAGCAGCGGACGCTGCGTCCAGGGCGGCGTCGTGGCGAAGCCGCGTCTGACGAAAAACTGTCACAACCAGGGCGACGAGGAGGACGGCAATCAGCGCCGCGCCCGCATAGATCGCCATCTCGAGGGTGATCGGCGTCGCGCCGACAATAAGGAGAACCTTGTCCATTTCGCGATTCTATCCGATTCGGTTTCCCTTTTGTTCGCTCGCGATCAGTTGACCAGCGCAGATGAAATCCCATATTGGACCCATTGCCTCGCCGACAAGGACACGTTCATGGCCACGCGCCCGATCCTAGTGCTGCCCGACCCGCGCCTTCGCGCGATTGCCGATCCGATCGACAAGATCGACGACGGCATCAAGGCACTGGCCCAGGACATGCTGGACACCATGTATGAAGCGCCGGGGATCGGCCTGGCCGCACCGCAGGTCGGCGAGCTCAAGCGCATCGTGGTGATGGACCTGTCTCCCGAGGGTGAGACGCCCGATCCGATCGTCATGATCAACCCGGAAATCCTGAAGTTTTCCGATGAGACCGTGGTGACCGAGGAGGGGTGTCTCTCCATCCCCGAGCTCTATTACGAGGTCGAGCGGCCGGCCGAAATCACCGTGCGCTACACCGATCTCGACGGCAGGACCGTCGAGCGGGACGCCACCGAACGCCTGGCGATCTGCATCCAGCACGAGCTCGATCACCTCGATGGCGTGCTCTATATCGATTATCTCAGCCGCCTGAAGCGCGACCGCGTGCTCAAGAAATTCCAGAAGGCCGAAAAGCTCGCCAAGCGCGCGAGCTAGCCGATGCGTATTGTTTTCATGGGCACGCCGGAGTTTGCAGTGCCCACGCTCGCCGAGATCGTGGCCGGTGGCCACGAGGTGGTGGCGGTCTACACCCGGGCCCCCAGGCCCGCCGGGCGCGGCCAGGCCGAACGCAAGTCGCCGGTACACGACGCAGCCGAAGGCTTCGGTCTTCCGGTGTTTACGCCGAAATCTCTGAAAGGCGAGGCCGAGCAGGTCGTCTTTGCCGGCCATCAGGCCGATCTGGCCGTGGTGGTCGCGTACGGGCTGCTATTGCCCAAGCCGATCCTGGAAGCGCCGCGTCTGGGCTGCCTCAACCTGCATGGGTCGCTGTTGCCGCGCTGGCGCGGCGCCGCCCCGATCCAGCGGGCGGTGATGGCCGGCGACACCCGGACCGGCATCATCGTCATGCAGATGGAAGAAGGTCTCGACACCGGCCCCATGGGTCTGATCGAGGAAATGGCCATCGGCCCGGATATGACCGCGGGCGAGCTGCACGATCAGATGATGCTGGTCGGCGCCGACCTGATGGGACGGGCGCTCGCCGCCATCGAGCGCGGCAGCCTGCATTTCACCCCGCAGCCCGAAGACGGCGCCACTTACGCCAAAAAGATCGAAAAGGCCGAAGCGCGGATCGACTGGAGCCGCCCGGCGGCGGACGTTCACAACCTGATCCGCGGTCTCTCACCCTTTCCGGGCGCATGGTTCGAGCTCACGCTCAACGGCGCGCCCGTACGGATCAAGGCCCTGCGCTCCACTTTGGCCGAGGGCGGTGGCGTTCCCGGAACGATCGGCGACAATCTCACCATCGCCTGTGGCAGCGGCGCTGTGCGACTGGTGACAGTGCAGCGCGAGGGCAAGGGCGCCATGGACGCCCAGACCTTCCTGCGCGGCGCGGGGGCGCTGCCCAGCGTCGCGGGCTGATGCACCGGTTTCGCCTGACGCTGGAATATGACGGTCGGCCGTTTTGCGGGTGGCAAAGGCAGGCAGAGCGACTTTCGATCCAGCAGGCGCTGGAAGAGGCCATCTTCCGGTTCTCCGGAGAAACCGTCACCACCCAGGCCGCAGGACGCACCGATGCTGGCGTGCACGCCCTCGGCCAGGTGGCGCATTTCGACCTCACGCGAGCCTGGGACCCGTTCAAGGTCCGCGAGGCGCTGAATTTTCATCTCAAGCCGCACCCGATTGCGGTCATCGAGGCAGCCGCTGTCGGCGAAGCGTTCGAGGCGCGGTTCTCGGCCACTGCCCGCAGCTACGAGTACCGCATCCTCAATCGCCGCGCCCGGCCAGCCCTCGACGCAGGCAAGGTCTGGCACGTGCCGGTGCCCCTCGACACCGCAGCCATGCATGAGGCGGCGCAGCTGATCCTCGGCCGCCACGACTTTTCGACATTCCGGGCGGCTGAATGCCAGGCCAATTCGCCGATCCGCACGCTCGACCTGTTCACCGTCAGCCGCGAGGCCGACATGGTGATTGTCCGCGCCAAGGCGCGGAGCTTCCTGCACTCCCAGGTGCGCTCGATGGTGGGGTCGCTCAAGCTGGTGGGCGATGCGAAATGGCGGCCCGAGGCATTCCGGGCAGCACTCGATGCGGCCGACCGCAGCCGCTGCGGGCCGCTCGCCCCGCCGGACGGGCTCTACCTTACGGCTGTAGACTACTGATCGCCGCCTGGGTTTCGGGCAGCGGGAGAATGCCGCCGATCAGCAGCAGGGCAATGGAAACACCCACCAGCTGTGCAACCATGAACATGGCGATCTGCAGTGCCGTGAGCGTCACGATCAAGCGGGCGATATTGATTTCGACCACCAGCACAAGAATGGCGAGGGCAAAGAACGCCAGATCGCCCTGCACGCCGGCCAACGACACAGCAAGCTGGCCGAGCGAGATGTAGACGCTGGCCCAGTTGTCGGCGATCACATAGGGCCGCAGCCCATCCAGACGCTTGAGCTGGAGCAGCACGATGGCCGCAAAGCCCAGCTGCAGGACGAACAACAGCACCGTGATGCCGGCAGAACGGGTGATGGAAAAATCCGCGCCGGCGATGGGGATGAAGGCCGGGAGCGCTACGCTGACCAGGGTAACGGCCAGAAGCGCGATAAAGCTGCCCACCAGCCCACGCTGGCTGAGGTCGAAATACTGTGGGGCCTTGCGGTCGCCCAGGATCAGGGCAATGACGCCGCGGCCTGCCGAAGCGGCCTCCTGGATGTAGCTCGTCGGGTGGTCGGGCACGCTGGGTCCGGTCAGTCGGGGGTGGGAAGGTCGGGTACCACCAGCATGTAGAGACCGATGGGGATGGCGACAAGCAGCACGACGGTTAAAACAGCATAGCCTATGGAGACGCCGAGGCCGAGCGGGCCGGATTGGCGTGCCAGCCGGAAAAGCATATAGCCCAGAATGCCTTGCAGGGCCGGGGCGAAGCTGCTGCCGGCAAACAGCGACAGCGGCAGGCCGATGGCAAGGAGCAGCACCAGCGCGTAGCCCGCCGGCACCACCATGGCCAGCACGGGGATGTTCGCCGCCAGCGCGCGGACCGTGAAGGCCGTGGCGGCCAGGATTACCAGCATCGGCAAGCCGTTGAGAAGCAAAGCGAAAAGCAGATCGACGAGCGTCGGCGTGCCGCCGCTCAGGGTCGCGGACTGGATGAAGCGGGTGAGCAGAACCAGTGCGCAATACCAGCCGAGCATGGTCAAAAGCCCGGCCCAGCTGGCGTTGAAACGGCCGGCGGCCGTGCCGCGCGGACCGATCAGATCGATCCAGCCAATGGCCGCATCGCCGATTTCGCGCAGCGGATTCATGGAAAATAACGCCGGATGAACGACGCATAAAGCGTCGAAAGGCGCGTCACGTCGTCCACCGCCACGCTCTCGTCGGCCTTGTGCATGGTCTGGCCAGGGAGGCCGAACTCGACCACCGGGCAATAGGCCGCCACGAAACGGGCATCCGAGGTTCCGCCACCGGTGGAAAGTTCGGGCGGCACGCCGGTGGCCTCAGCGATCGTGGCGCAGAGGGTTTCGACGGCGCCGCTAAGGGGCGAGAGGAATGAACGCGACGGGCGGCCGACGACCTCCAAGGCGATGCCGCATTCCATCTCTTGGGCGATCTCGCTGAGCTTGTCGCGGATCGAGTCCGCGAGGGCTTCGGGCGTCCAGCCATCGTTGAAGCGCACATTGAACAGCGCTGTGGCGCTGGCGGGAATGACGTTGCTGGTCGGATTGCCGACATCGAGCGAGGTGAACTCGAGGTTCGAGGGCGGGAACTGGCTGTTGCCGTCATCGAGCTTGCCGCTCAGGGCCAGCACGACTTGCGCCAGCACAGGCAACGGATTGCGGGCCTTGCTCGGATAGGCCACATGACCCTGGACGCCGGTGACGACAAGGCGGCCATTGAGCGAGCCGCGGCGGCCGACCTTGATGCTGTCGCCCAGGGCCACGGTGGCGCTGGGTTCGCCCACGATGGCGAAATCGAAGACATGGCCCTGCGCCTTGGCCCAGGCCAGGAGCTTTTCGGTGCCGTTAATGCCGTCGGCTTCCTCGTCATTGGTGATGGCGAGCGAGATGGTGCCCATTGCCGGCGCCTCGGCGCAGGCGGCAACAAAGGCGGCGACACCCGACTTCATGTCGGCCGCGCCGCGGCCGAACATGCGGCCGTCGCGGATGACTGGCTGGAAAGGGTCGGAACTCCACTGCGTGCGGTCGCCGGGCGGCACGACATCGGTGTGGCCGGCAAACAGCAGATGCGGACGACCCTGTCCACGCGTGGCAAAGAGATTTTCCACCGGGTACGACCCGTCGCCGTCAAAGGTCAGGCGCGTCACGGCAAAGCCGAGCGAAACGAGCGCGGATGCGACCGCATCAAGCACCCCCGCCGAAACAGGCGTGACGGAGGGGCAGGCGATCAGGTCGGCAAGGAGCTGAACGGGATCAAGTCTGGTCACTTCGCTAAGGGCCTCTGCCTGCCTGGTGTTCTGCCAGCGAACCTGCGGCCGCCCTGTGACAGCCTAGTGCACCGGTCGACCGCGTGCCAGCCTCAGTCACGCAGCAGGTCGTTGACCGAGGTCTTGGCCCGGGTCTTTTCGTCGACGCGCTTGACGATGACGGCGCAGTAAAGGTTCGGACCGGGTGAGCCATCGGGCAGCGGCTTGCCGGGGAGGCTACCCGAGACGACCACGGAATAGGGCGGCACCTTGCCGATGAAGATCTCGCCGGTCGTGCGGTCGATGATCTTGGTGGACGAGGTGATGAACACGCCCATCGAGATCACCGAGCCCTCGCCGACCACGACGCCTTCGACAATTTCCGAGCGGGCGCCGATGAAGCAATTGTCTTCGATGATCACCGGACCGGCCTGCAGCGGCTCGAGCACGCCGCCAATGCCGACACCGCCCGACAGATGGACATGCTTGCCGATCTGGGCGCAGGAGCCGACCGTGACCCAGGTATCGACCATGGTACCCTCGCCGACATTGGCCCCCAGATTGACGAAAGACGGCATCAGGATGGCGCCCCTAGCAATATGCGCCGAGCGTCGCACGATGGCGCCGGGAACGGCACGGAAGCCGGCCTCGCGGAAGCGGTTTTCGTTCCAGCCGGCGAACTTGGAGGGGACCTTGTCCCACCAGCGCGCGCCATCCGGTCCGCCCTCGATCAGCGTGTTGTCATTGAGCCGGAAGCTCAGCAGCACGGCCTTCTTGAGCCACTGGTTCACCTGCCAGCTGCCGTCTGCCAGCTTTTCTGCGACCCGGACTTCCCCGGAGTCGAGCAGGTCCAGCGCCGTGTCGACGGCGCTGCGCACGTCGCCCTGCGTGGAAAAGCCGAGGTCGGCCCGTGCCTCGAAGGCGGCATCGATGGTTTGCTGCAGGTCTTGGTAGGCCACGGCTTGCTCCTTTACGCTTTGCGCGCGGACATTACCCGCCGTCCGGGGCCTGTCAACGATCCTTAACCGACGCCATGCAACCCTCTGGCGCACTTGTAAGGAGAGCCAGAATGGCCAAACGCCGACCAACGCCTCTGCGGACATCGGAGCAGGACATCGCCGCGACTCGTCGTGTGCCGGTGACGCCACAGTCGGAATCGTCGGCCTATCGGCTCGCCTTTTCGGACGAGGAGTTCATGACCGCCGAAGAAACGCGCGGCATTCGCTTTCAGCTCGAATATATGAAGGTCGACGTCCGGCTGCGCGAACACGGCATCAACTCGACCGTGGTGCTGTTCGGCGGCGCCCGGATTCCGGAGCCCGGCAAGGCGGCCTGGGCTGCCCGCAACGAAACACAGCGGCAGAACCTCGAACTGGCGTCGCGCTATTACGACGAAGCCCGGCGATTCGCACAGTTCGCGTCCTCGACCTCCAAGGCGACGGGCTACAAGGATTTCGTGGTGGTGACGGGTGGTGGTCCGGGCGTGATGGAAGCGGGCAACCGCGGCGCCAACGATGTTGGCGCGCCCAGCATCGGGCTCAATGTGGTGCTGCCGCACGAGCAGGCGCCCAATATCTACGTGACGCCCGAGCTCAGCTTCAACTTCCACTATTTCGCGACACGCAAGGTGCACTTCCTGCTGCGGGCCCGTGCCGTCGCGATCTTTCCGGGCGGCTTCGGCACGCTGGATGAGTTCTTCGAGACGCTGACGCTGATCCAGACCGGGCGCATGCAGCGCATTCCGGTCCTGCTGTTCGGTATCGACTTCTGGAACCAGGTCATCAATTTCCGCGCCCTGGCTGATGCCGGCACCATCGGCCCGGACGATCCCAACCTGTTCACCGTTGTCGACTCGGCCGAAGAAGGCTGGAGCGTGGTGCGCGACTACTACAACCTGCCCGAAGTCGGGCTGGGCTGACCTGCCGAAGGTTCAGGGCAGTCGCCGCAGGAATCCGGCGAGGTCGGACGTCACATGGTGGACGTGCGGGCCGCCGCGCTGCTCGAGTTCCCAGGCCTCGACCTGATCGTGCGCGAATTCTGGACCGGCAACCACCTGCACCGTGCGCATGCCCCGCTCGTGCGGCACCAGCAGGTTCTTTTCGAGATCATCGAACATGGCAGCGCGCTCGACATCGATGCCATGCGTCGCAAAAAACGCCTCGTAGGCCTCGGGCAAGGGCTTGGGGGTGAACTTCATGGCGCGGATATCGAAGATATCCTCGAACAGGTCGTCGGCCTTGCCCAGGCGACCGAGGACGGCGCGGGCATGGCCGACATCGCCATTGGTCAGGATGAACTTGCGCCCGGGCAAGGCCCGGATGGCATCGATCAGAGGCTCGTGCGCCGCCACCGGCGAATAGTCGATGGCATGGACGGCGTTGAGGAAATGATCGGGGTCGACCTCGTGCTTGTGCATCAGGCCGTTCAGGGTCGTGCCGTAGTCCCGATAATAGGTCTTTTGCAGCGCCCGGGCGTCGTCGAAGGCGAGGTTGGTCACCGACACCATGTAGTGCGAGATCAGGATATCGATCTGCGCAAACAGGTTGCACTCACGCGGGTAGAGCGTGTTGTCGAGGTCAAAGACCCACTCGGTGACGTGCGAGAGCGAACGGGAGGTGTCGGTGGATTCGATCATGACCCTAGCCTAACGCAAAGTTGGGCCGCCGACCATCAAGGCTTGCCGACACCCTTACATTTCGCCGGCGGGATAGACGCCCAGGATCAGGAAGTGGTCAGTGAAGAACTTGAGCTCTTCAAAGGCGAGCTGGACCGAACGATCTGATGGGCGACCCTCGATATCGGCATAGAACTGGGTGGCCGTGAACGAGCCGTCGAGCATGTAGCTCTCCAGCTTGGTCATGTTGACCCCGTTGGTGGCGAATCCGCCCATTGCCTTATAGAGGGCAGCCGGCACGTTGCGGACGCGGAAGACGAAGGTGGTCTTGACCTTGGCTGCAGTCGGCGCGGGTTCTTCGGGCGTGCGCGAGATGACAAGGAAACGCGTGGTGTTGTGAGTCGCATCCTCGATATTGGACGCCAGCACGTCCAGGCCGTAGATCTCGCCGGCAAAGCGCGAGGCAATCGCCGCGATCGACTTGTCGCCCAGTTCGGCGATCTCGCGCGCCGACCCGGCGGTATCGACGCCATTGATGGTCTTGAGCTTGTGCTTGCGGATGAACTTCCGGCATTGCCCCAGCGCCACAGAAAGCGACTGGACCGATTTGACATCGGACAGCTGCGCGCCCTTGACGCCGAGCAGGTTCATTTCGACGCGCAGGAAGTGCTCGGCCGTGATGAACAGCCCGCTTTCGGGCAGCAGGTGATAAATGTCGGTAATGCGGCCATAGAGGGAGTTTTCGACCGGAACGACGCCAAAATCGGCGCTGCCCTTCTGGACGGCCGTGATGGTATCTTCGAAGGTCACGCAGGGCACGGCCTCGCCTTCAGGAAACAAGGCATGCGCGGCAGCGTGACTGAAGGCGCCTTTTTCACCCTGAAATGCGACCTTCTTTGGCATTACTCGACCCCTTGTGAACAAACGGCGCCACTCTTGGCCCCTCGTCAGAGTCAAGTCAATTGGACCAGACGGACGCCACCATTTCGATGGTTCATGTGGGAATTGTCGCAGGTTGGTGGTACCCCGTTGCGCCACACAGGCGCTTCGGACTATCTTCCGCGCGCGTCGGGACAGGTCTCCCTTGCGCCTGGGGGCTGCAAGCGGGCATTTGAAGCTCCGCGTCAATCGTTTATACCGGCGGAAAAGGCAAAGAGACCGCAATGGATTCGTTCGAACTCAACAAGATTATCGGTGCCATCCTCGGTACCCTGCTGTTCGTCATGGGCGTTGGGTTCCTCGCCGAAGCCATCTACGCGCCGCGTGAGACCGGCCCCGGCCTCAGCCTGCCGGTGCCGGAAGGGTCGGCAGGGGAAGCGGTTGCAGAAGCACCGGCCGAGGCCGTGCCTGTCGCCGTGCTGCTGGCCAGCGCTGACGCTGCTGCCGGCCAGAGCGCCGCCAAGAAGTGCCAGAGCTGCCACAACTTTGCAGAGGGTGCCGGCAACAAGACCGGTCCCGAGCTCTACAACCTTGTCGGTCGCATCGAGGGCAGCCACCCGGGCTTTGCCTATTCGGCGATCTTTGAAGAGCGCAAGGCCAGCGGCGAAGTCTGGAGCTACGAGAACCTGAACGCCTTCCTGCTGGCACCCAAAGCCTATGCGCCGGGCACGAAGATGAACTTCTCGGGCCTCAAGAACGACCAGGAACGGGCCAACGTGATCGCCTATCTGGCGTCGCTGTCGCCTTCGCCGGTGCCGTTCCCGGCCGCCGACGCCCCGCTGGCCGCCGCGCCGGCTGGCACCGAACCAGTCGCCACCGACGCCAATGCCGTTGCCACGCCGACCGCCACGCAGGCCGAAACCGCGGTGGTTGGCACGGCGACGGGCAGTGGCACGGAGGCTGCGCCGGCCGCCGAGCCGATGGCCCCTGCGGCCGCAGAACCGATGGCGCCCGCCGATGCGACCGCCACCCCGGCAGCCCAGTAAGCGCCATCCGCTGCGACGCTTTCGGAGCCGCGCCCCTGGCGCGGCTCGTTGTTTTTGGAGGGACCGCTCATGACACTGCTGCTGCACCTTGCCGACTTCAATGAGCGAAGCTGGGCCGACAGGTTCCAGGCCGCCCTGCCGGGACGGCGCGTGGTGCTGCGCACGGACGCGTACGATCCCAAGGACGTCGAGTATATCTTCATCTGGAAGCCCAAGCCGGATGCCTTCGAGGGACTGAGCAACCTCAAGGCTGTGCTGTCGCTGGGAGCCGGGGTGGATGCGCTGTTGCGCCACCCCCACCTCCCGGCCGGCGTGCCGGTGGTGCGCTTCATGGACGAGGACCTGACGCAGCGCATGAGCGACTATGTGCTGCACAACGTTCTGCTGCACCACCGGCTGGCGACGCGCTTCAAGCGGGATCAGGCGGCAAAGCGCTGGTCGCAGCTCTACCCGGCGCCGGCCTGGGACGCCGCCGTCGGCGTCATGGGGCTGGGGCAACTGGGGCAGGACGCGATCCGGCATCTCAAGGTCTTTGGCTATCAGCTGCGCGGCTGGAGCCGGACGCCCAAGGCCATCGAGGGCGTGACGACCTATGCCGGTGACGGAGAGCTCGACGCGTTTCTGGCGGGCACCGACATTCTGGTCAATCTGCTGCCGCTGACGCCCGAGACCCGCGGCATTCTCAACTACGAAACCTTCGCCAAGCTACGGCGCGGCGGGCTCGATGGCGAGGGACCGGTGGTGATCAACGCGGCGCGCGGCGGCCACCAGAAAGAAGCCGACATCGTGCGTGCGCTTGAGGACGGGACACTCTGGGCCGCCAGTCTCGACGTTTTCGAAGTCGAGCCGCTGCCGGCGGAAAGCCCGCTCTGGGGCATGGACAATGTCTATATCACCCCCCATATCGCGGCCGCCTCGAGCGAGCGGACCGGAGTGGCCTATTTCTCCAAGGTGATCACCGACCATGAAAAGGGCCTGCCGCTGCCCAACGTGGTCGACCCGGCCCGCGGCTACTAGAACCGCTTTTCCCAGATCTCGCTGATCAGGTCCTTGCCGAAGGCATGGTGGGGCTTGCTCTCGACCACGGCAAAGCCGGCGGCGGCGTAGAGCCGCCGCGCGGAGTCCTGGATCGTATGGGTCCACAGGCGCATGCGCTCGTAACCGGCCTCGCGGGCGAAGGCGACGCATTGTTCGACCAGCAGCCTTCCGATCCCCACGCCGCGTGCCTCCGGCTCGACATAGAGCATGCGCAGCTGCGCCGAACCCGCGAGGCCTTCGGACGGCATGGTGAAGATGGAGCCGACAATAGCGCCCCCACGCTCGGCGACCCAGAGGTTCCTGGGCGGCGTTTCGGACGCGGCGTGATAGTCTGAATAGATGCGCGCGATCAGCGCCTCGAAGGCGCAGTTCCAGCCGAACTGCTCGTGATAGAGCACGCCCTGGCGGTGCACGAGCCAGCCGATATCGCCGATGCGCTGCGGGCGCAACGTTACCGAGAGTTGCGGCAGCTCTTCGCCGAGGAGCCGCCGGATGGTCCGCATGGCCGCCACCAGCTCGGCACGCTCTGCCTCCCCGAGCGGCCCGAGCAGGTCGGCCACGGCCGCACTGGATTTCTGGTTGAGGCGCTCGATGATGATGTCGCCATCGGTGGTCAGGGCGAGCGTGTTGCTGCGCCGATCGGCAAGATTGGGGGTCAGGGCGGTGAGTCCGGCATCGCTGAACTTGCGCAGGATGCGGCTGAGATAGCCGCGATCCATGCGCAGGGCGCGGGCGATGTCGCCGGCTGCGGTATGGCCGCGCGCATCGATCTCGAAGAGCACCCGCGCCTCGGGCAGGCTCAGCGGACCGTCGTGGAAGTGCTCCTCGAGCAGACCGATCCGGCTGGTGTAGAAGCGGTTGAAGGCGCGGATGTCGTCGATGAGCTGGTCCATGGTGTCACCAATCGCGATTGATGACATTGGCAAACAGTTACTTGACGTTGTCAACCATATCGTTGCTTGAGCACCGCATAGACGGCGCGAATGCCCTGGTCGGTGCCGCCATGGGCTCGCCCCGGCCGGGCCTCCGGAGCCCAGGCGAAGATGTCCAGATGCACCCAGGCGGTTGCTTGCTTGACAAAGCGCTGCAGGAACAGCGCCGCCGTGATCGAACCGGCAAAACCGCCTTGCCCGGCATTGTTGATGTCAGCGATCTTGGAAGCGAGCATGGGCTGGTAGGGCGCCCAGAGCGGCAGGCGCCAGAGCGGATCGTCCGAGGCCATGCCGGCCGCCATCAACTCGGCGGCCAGGGCGTCGTCGGCGCAGTAGAGCGGCGGCAGATCGGGGCCGAGGGCGACGCGGGCCGCGCCGGTCAATGTCGCCATGTCCAGCAGCAGTTCGGGGGCCTCGGCATCGGCAAGGCTGAGGGCATCGGCCAGGATGAGCCGGCCCTCGGCATCGGTGTTGCCGATTTCCACGGTCGTTCCGTCGCGGGCGCGGAGCACGTCGCCGGGGCGGAAGGCGGACGCCGAGATGGCGTTCTCCACGATCGGGATCAGCACCCGCAGCCGGACCTGCAGGCCCGCGTCGATGATCGCATGGGCCAGGCCCAGCACATTGGCAGCGCCGCCCATATCCTTTTTCATCAGCAGCATGCCGGCGGACGGCTTGATGTCGAGACCACCTGTATCGAAGGTGACGCCCTTGCCGACAAGGGTCACCTTGGGATGAGAGGCCTTGCCCCAGGTGAGATCGAGCAGCCGCGGGGCCTGCGCCGCAGCGCGGCCGACCGCGTGGATCATCGGGAAATTCTGGGCAAGCAGATCATCCCCCACAATGGCCTTGAGCTTCATCTTGTGGCGGGTGGCGAACGCCCGGATCGCGGCATCGAGAGCATCCGGACCGAGATCGCTGGCCGGCGTATTGACGAGATCGCGGGCGAGGAAGGCGGCCTCCGTCAGTCGGGTAACCTCTGCCGCATCGGCGTCGGCGGGATCGATCATTGTCGGGGCCGCCTTGGGCTTGAGGTACCGGTCAAAGCGGTAGGCGCCCAGACGAAAGCCGAGCGCGGCGAGGGTGGCGTCGCCATAGTCGCCTGCGAGACGATAGGTGCCGGGCTCGAGCGCCGCGGCGGCAAGGCCGGTGACCAGCTTCGGCCGGTTCGACGCACCACCCAGCCCGAAAGCATAGCCGGCGATGCTGCCATCTGGCGCGGGCAGCGCCAGCAGGCGGCCGCGCTGGCCGGAAAAGCCATTGGCTTTCGCCCACGCCTGGTGCTGCGGCGGAACGCTGGTGATCTCCTCCCCTTCGCTGACGCAGATCACGGGGAGGGCTTGGAGATCGGCCATGGAATCGGTTCCTGCAGCGGGAAGCAGTCAGTGTTACGCGCGCCGAGATAGTCGCGCAACGGCCTGAGAATGCTCACCTTAACCCAGCGTTAGGGTTAATCATTTATTGCTCGATGGGGGCCGGAAAACACAGAACCACCGGCAGGAAGTCATTGTCATGCGTTACTTGCGTCACCCATTTGCAATCGCGCGCCCATGGCGCACTTTGCTTGTTGCCAGCGTTGCGGCCATAGCCCTGTCGGCCTGTGCCAGCAACCGGGCGAGCCTGGGAACGACCGATCTCTCCGGGCAAGGCCGCGTCGAGAGCCAGCAGACGCTGGAGGGACTTGCGGCGCGTTACAAGAAGAACCCCCGCGACAAGGGCACGATGATCTACTACGCCGCCGCCCTGCGCGCGGCCGGGCAGCCGGAGCAGGCCATGGCCGTGCTCGAGAGCGCCGTGGCGACCAATCGACAGGATATCGACCTCAAGGTGGCCTACGCCAAGGCACTGACCTCGGCGGGTCGGTTCGAGCAGGCCCTCAACGTCATCGAGAGCGCCATCAATCCGGCCTCGCCGGACTGGAATGCCCTCTCGGTCAAGGGCGCGATCCTCGACCAGAGCGGGCACAACGGCGAGGCGCGAGCCATCTACCAGCAGGCGCTGACCATCGCGCCGGGCGAAGCCTCGCTGCATGCGAATATCGGGCTCAGCTATGCGATGACCAATGACCTCGGCCAGGCCGAGGCGCATCTGCGCCAGGCCGTGTCGATGCGTGGCGCCACCAGCCAGATCCGTCAGAACCTGGCCCTGGTGATCGGCCTGCAGGGTCGGTTCGACGAGTGCCGCGCCCTCTACGCTGCCGAACTCAGCCCGGACGAGGTCGAGGCCAACATGGCCTATATTCGTGCGCTGCTGACGCAGCAGAACCGCTGGGACAAGATCAAGGGCGAGTAGGTCGCAGGCCTCCGACCCGCAAAAGCAAAGGGCCCTCTGCGGGCCCTTTTTCGTCTCGGCAAGGCGCCGCTGTCAGCCGCCCATGGCGCTGCTGGCACTGCCGGAAAACACCCTGATCATGGCCGGCGAGATGATGACGATGAACAGGACAGGCAGGAAGAACAGGATCAGCGGAACGGTGAGCTTGGGAGGCAGCGCCGCTGCCTTTTTTTCCGCTTCCATCATGCGCGCCTCGCGGCCTTCCTCTGCCATCACGCGCAGCGAAGAGCCGACCGAGGTACCGTGCCGATCGGCCTGAATGAGGGCGGTCATCACCGACTTGACGTTGTCGAGGCCAGTGCGCCGACCCAGGTTGTCGAAAGCGCGGGTACGGTCTTCGAGAAAGCTCAGTTCGGCCGTGGTCAGGGTCAGCTCCTCGGCAAGTTCAGCGCTCTGCATGCCGACTTCCTTGCTGACGCGCTTGAAGGCATGTTCAACCGACATGCCCGACTCTACGCACAGCAGCATCAGATCGAGGGCATCGGGCCAGGCTCGGCGGATCGACTGCTGGCGCTTGATGGTGCGGTTCTTGAGCAGCACGTTGGGGAGATAGGCGCCCAACAGGCCGAGCAGCAGCGCGTAAAGCGCATTCTGCCAGAGCGGGTTGGCGGCAAACACCGTGAACTGCATGTAGAACAGGCCGACAAAAAAGAGCGCGATCGGCGTGACGAACCGCATGAACAGGAACGTCGTCAGCGGCCCTTGGCCGCGATAGCCGGCGCGCGCCAATTGCTCAACGGTATTTTCGTCGGCAAAGGCCTTCTGCAGGTCGAAGCGCTGCACGACCCGTGTCATGTATTCCTTGCCGGCGACGCGGCGGATGCTGCGCGGCTCGGCTTCCCTGCTGCTCCCGCGGAGACGCGAGATTTCCTCAGCGCGCAGCTTTTCGCGCTCGAGCGCCACGCGCTTGATGCGCTGCTTGATCTGCGTCCGGTTGCCCAGAAGCGACGAGCCCAGCGTAAAAACGATGGCGCCGGCGGCGATGGCCGCGAACACGGCAATCAGGAACTTCGGATCGGTCAGGGTCGAGACGATATCCATCCGCAGCTCCTAGAAGTCGAACTCGACCATTTTCTTCATCACGAAGACGCCAAAACTCATCATCACCGCCGCAATGCCCAGCCAGAGATTGCCGATGGGCGTGGTGAACAGGGGCAGCAGATAGGTCGGGGTGGTCAGGCTGACGAGAATGGCCACGATGAAGGGTAGCGAGCCGATAATGCCAGCGGAGGCTTTGGCCTCGGAGGACATCGCCTTGATCTTGGCCTTCATCTTCTTGCGGTTGCGCAGCACCTTGGCGAGATTGCCCAGCGCCTCAGAGAGGTTGCCACCCGCCTGCTGCTGCACCGTGATGACGACGACGAAGAAGTTGACCTCGGGCAGTGGCACCCTGTCGAACAGGATCTGCACCGCTTCGCTCATCGACTTGCCGACCGACTGCTGGTCGAGTACGCGCTGGAACTCAGACTTTACCGGTTCCTTGACTTCCTTGGCCACGACGCGGATCGAGTCATTGAGCGGCAGGCCGGACTTGACGCCGCGCACGATGGCCTCGACGGCATTGGGCAGCTCGTCGAGAAACTTGTTCTGGTAAGACTTGCGGCGGTTGCCCAGGTACATGCGCGGCAGCACGTAGCCGGCGGCGGCGCCAAAAATGGCAGCGTAGTACCACTGGGTGACGAGCATGAGCACCACGAACACCACAGCACCCAGGATCACCTGATTGCGGATGAAGGCGATGGCCTTGATCTTGAGGCCGGCCTGGAAGATCCGGTCCTGCAGCGAGATGTTCTTGCGCCGCTTCTCGAGCTGGTCGGTCTGCGACTTCAGTGTCTGCTGAATATCCTTGCGGCGGCTGTCGCGGCTGCGGGCGGCGTTCATTTCGCGCCGGTTGACCTGGATGTCACCCTGCAGCGCCTTGATGCGCTTGTCGGCGCGGCTGGAATTGCCCAAGACCGGCACGAGCGCGAAGCCGGCAGCGGCGACAGCGACAAACCCCAGAACGGCCAGCAGGAGAATACTCATAACCCTACCCTAGCGCTTCAATTGTTGAGAATGTCGCGCTGTTCGACGTTGGATCTTTCGAGCGCTTCGATGAGGTTGGCCTCTTCGTTGAAGTAGCGCGCCCGTTCGGTGAACTGGGGCTTGGTAATGCCCGTGGAACGATGGCGGCCGATCAGGTTGCCGTTCTGGTCTTCCCCGACGATGTCGTAGAGGAAGATGTCCTGGGTGACGATCACGTCGCCTTCCATGCCCAGCACTTCGGAAATGGCGGTGATGCGGCGCGAACCATCGCGCAGACGGGCGGCCTGCACCACCACGTCGATGGACGAGACAATCATTTCGCGAATGGTGCGCGAAGGCAGCGAATAGCCACCCATGGTGATCATGGATTCGAGGCGCGACAGGGCTTCGCGCGGGGTATTGGCGTGCAGCGTGCCCATAGATCCGTCATGGCCGGTGTTCATGGCCTGCAGCAGATCGAAGGCCTCGGGACCGCGAACTTCGCCCACGATGATGCGCTCGGGGCGCATACGCAGGCAGTTTTTGACGAGATCGCGCATGGTGATCTCGCCTTCGCCTTCCAGATTGGGCGGGCGGGTTTCGAGCCGCACCACATGCGGCTGCTGCAGCTGCAGTTCGGCCGAGTCCTCGCAGGTGATGACGCGCTCGTCTTTTTCGATGAAAGCGGTGAGGCAGTTCAGCAGCGTCGTCTTGCCCGAACCGGTACCACCCGAGATCAGGATATTGGCGCGGACCCGACCCAGGATGCGCAGCACTTCGGCGCCCTCGGGGGAGATCGAGTTGTACTTCACCAGCTGCGCGAGCGTCAGCTTGTCCTTCTTGAACTTGCGGATGGTGAGAGCTGCGCCGTCGATCGAGAGTGGCGGCGCAATCACGTTGACGCGCGACCCGTCCGGCAAGCGGGCGTCGCAGATGGGCGAGCTTTCATCGACGCGCCGGCCGACCTGGCTGACGATGCGCTGGCAGACGTTCATCAGATGCGCGTCGTCGCGGAAGCGGACATTGGTCAGCTTCACTTTGCCGCCAACTTCGATGTAGCACCGCTGTGAGCCGTTCACCATGATGTCGGCAATGTCGTCGCGGGCCAAGAGCGGCTCGAGCGGACCGTAGCCGAGGACGTCGTTGCAGATGTCCTCGAGCAGGTCCTCCTGCTCGGAAATCGACATGACGATCGACTTGAGCGCGATGATTTCGGCGACGATGTCGCGGATTTCCTCGCGCGCCGCGTCCTGGTCCATGGTCGCGAGCTGGCTGAGATCGATCGAGTCGATCAGCGCGTTGAAGATGGCCGACTTGGTCTGAAAATACTCCTTGTCGCGGGCGGCCGAGGTCGGATTGCGCACATCCACGACTTCGTCGCTGCCGACCTTGGGCTTGCCCACGCTGGTGTCGAGCGAGCGCATGGCGAGTTCGGTGCGTGCGGAGGGCACGACCGGCGCCGCAGAAGAGCGCGGCGTTTCCTGAACACCAGGAGTGTTGCCGCCGAAGGTGGTGCGCTTGCCGAACATAACTGGTCCCGACTAAGCCCGCTTCCGGAGGAAGGAGGGCAGCTTGAAGCTGGTGGCTTTGCTGGTGGCGCGCTCGGGTGTGTTCCGACCGGTCACGTGCATGCCAATCATGCGATAGACTTCGTTGGTGCGATTGTTGGCCGAGACCTCGGCCAGCATCTGGCCGTTATTGGCAGCGGTGCCGAAAGTGGCCGCGTCGAACGGAATCTGGCCGAGCAGGCGGCATTCGACCGAGGTTGCGAATTCGAGCGGCGGGATCTCGGGACGGCGCGGTACGCCGATCTTGTTGATCACCAGCAGCGGTTCGGATTCGGTGGGGCGCAGGGCCTTGATGGTGTCGGAGAGGTTCTTGGCATTGCGCAGGTTCGCCAGATCCGGCTCGGCGACGATGATGACTTCATCGACCGTGGCGATGGTGTGGCGGACCCAGGTGGTCCACATATGCGGAATGTCGAGAATGACCACGGGGGTCGTCTTCTGGCTCAGTTCGATGACCTGCTCGAAATCGCGCTCGGCAAAGTCGAAGGTACGATCCAAGACCACCGGCGCAGTAAGCAGGCTGACATGGTTGGCCGCCTTGGACATCAGCCGATCCAGCATTACCTGGTCGACCTTCTGGTTGGCCTGCAGGGCATCCGAAATGCCGTGCGGCGGGTCCTGGTTGAAGTTGAGGCCGACCGTGCCGAAGGCGAGGTCGAGATCGAGGATGAGCACATCCTGGCGCAGGGACTGGCTGATGGCCCAGCCGACATTGTGGGCGACAGTCGAGCCACCCGAGCCGCCCTTGGCCGAGATAAAGCCGATGGTCCGGCCGATGGGCGCGGCGCCTTCGGCGGCAAACAGCTCGGTGATGGCCGAGACGATCGTCTGGGCGCTCGAGGGCAGGACGATATATTCGGACACGCCCGAGCGGATCAGCTCGCGATAGAGCACGACGTCATTGACGTGACCGAGCACGATGAGCCGCGTGGAGGCGTCGCAGACCTCGGCGAGGCGACCCAGTGCGGCCGGAATCTGGTCCGGCGGCAGGGTCGTTTCGATCAGAATGAGGTTGGGCGTCGGGTTGGACTTGTAGGTCTCGATCGCCCCGTCGATGCCACCATTGTGGGTGGTGAGCGCGACCTTGCTCATGCGGCGATCATGGATTGCCGCCTCGACCAGCTGGGCGGTCTGCGAATGCTCGCAGAAGGCCTGGATGGTGATGCGAGGAATGAGCCGGGCGCCCGTTGCGACCTCGGCGGGTTCGTCGGCCGGCGATGCCGGGTCATTCCGTGTGAGGAAGGCCATAACTCATACGCTCCACTATCAATCCAGCACGAAGCCGACGGTACCCTTGTAGCTGCCCCGCATGCCGCCCGGGCCGACGCCGTACATCTTTTCCATCCGACCCAGAAAGATCGCCTCGGCGTCGCTGGCGACCACCATGCTGTCGGTGGGCAGGCTCGGCATCGGGCCGGGCTGCGCCAGGTAGGGCGTGACCAGGATCACCAGCTCGGTCTGCGACCGGATGAAATCGCGCGACCGGAATAGGGCGCCCAGGACCGGGATGTCGCCCAGGCCGGGCAGCTTGTTGATCTGCTGGCGCACCGAGTCCTGCATGAGCCCGCCAATGGCGAGCGTCTCGCCGGCGCCCAGTTCGACCGTGGTCTTGGCCTGGCGGTTCTTGGTCGCCGGAATGGTGATGCCGTCGATGGCAAAGCCACCCTCGCTGGTCGGCTCGGACACGGATGTGTCGACCACCAGACCGATGACGCCGTTGGACTTGACGGTGGGCGTGAACTTGAGTTTGACGCCGAATTCCTTGAACGAGTAGCTGACCTTGCCGTTGTCGACGGTGGTAGGCACCGGGAACTCGCCACCGGCCAGAAACTCGGCCTCCTGGCCGGACATGGCCGTCAGGTTCGGCTCGGCCAGCGTGCGCAGCGCAGCATTGCGCTCGAGAGCCCGCAGCGTGGCATTGATGGTCAGGCCGGGGATCCCGCCGCTGACGCCGAAGCCATTGTTGGTGGTGACGTTGGACGCGCCGCCCATGGCTGGGTTGTTCTGCATGCCCAGGGTCGTGCCGCCGATGACCGCCGTGCCGTTGATGTTGATGCCAAGTTGCTTGACCGCTTCGCGATTGACCTCGGCCACGGTCACTTGCAGCATCACCTGCTGTGCGCCCACGACGGTTGCGATATTGGCGACGTTTTCCGGATCGCCGGCAAACTGCACGGCGATCAGCGTCGCCTTGGCGAGGTCGTCGCCCGAGAGCACCGTGCCGGTAATGACAACGCGGTTGGTGGCGTCATCGAGGATCACAGACTCCACATCCAGGCGTGAACCGGGAATGCTGCGGGCGAGGGCCGACTGCAGCGCGTTGCCGACATCGGAACGCGGCTGAGAGACCTTGAGGTTGAGGACGGTGATCGTCCGCGTCGCCTGGTCGAGAAAGAAAATGTTGGTATCGCCGCCCGAAACGCCCTGAACAATAGCGCGCGACTTGGAGCGCATCACCACCGTGGCCACGTTGGGCTGGGAGGCGACGACTTCGCCGACGCTGGCCGGCAGGTCGACGATCATCGACTTGTTGACCTCGAGTTCGATGTTCTGCGTCGCCCCGTAGGACTGCTTGCCGATGCGCAGATGCGTGGTCTCAAAAGCTCCGGCTTGCTCGACCCCCAGCGGCGCCAGGCCAAGCAGGATGCCCAGCAGCGCGGCCAGCGCGGTGAGGCGGAGCGTATCGCGCAAGAGATCGTGACGCGGTGCGGTGAGGGTCATGTCTGTGCTTCCGAGTTCGCGCATCACTGGGTCAGCTCAAGCGGGGGAGTTTCGTCGGGCGACGGCGGGGCGGTGGATGTGTCTTCTGCCGCGGCCACCGGGGTCGCGCCCTGGATCTGCCCGGCCACCACGGTGGTGTCGGCGCCGTAGCGGATCAGGCGGATGTTCTGGTTGCTCTTGCGCTGCAGCGCGTCATCGGACCCTGGCGCAAAATCGGCGATCGAGCGCAGCGACAGCGAGACAGTTCCGAGCTGGGCCGCGTTGATCACGGCCTCGCCTTCCTGGGGGCTGAGCTCGAGCGTCGCGATGGCCTTGGACTGGAAGGCGGCATTGGGCGCTTCGGGATCGGCCGGCTTGCCGGTCTTGCCCGTCTCGCCAAGCCGCAGGTTGATGGCCAGCACCTTGACGTTGCGGATGATCGTCTCGCTGACGAGGCCGGCATTGGTCTGGCGGCTGGAGACGATGTCGACATGATCGTTGGGCATGATGAACCCACCCGAGGCCGATGCGGCCTCGACAGCGACCGAAATGCCACGCTTGCCCTTGTCGAGCACGGCCGACATGTAGCCCTGGCCGGTACGCACGATCTTTTTCTCAATGATCGGCTCGCCCGGGAAGATTTCGAAGCGCGCAACGGCGCCGGTGATGTCGGAAAGAGCCTCGGGGCGGGCTGCGACGCTGATATAGTCGTCGCGCACCGCGCCTTCAGGCCAGTCGGCCCACTCGACCGACTTGGTGGAGAGTCGCTCGCCGACGCCGATGGGCGTGGTCGCGATCAGGATCTGCGTCTTGGCTTCCTGGACGACAGTCGTCGGTCCGGAAACGACCTGCACCTGACGCGACTGCTGCGTCGCCAGAAACGCTGCAAGCCCGCCTGCGATCAAAGCTACCAGCAGCAGCACGATGCTTGTCGGTTTCATTGCCCACTCCATCGCGACAACTTTGCCGCGTACACGAATTCACTGCTCGACTATCGGGGCAAAGGGTCAAGTTTTGGTTAATCGAAGCTTTGCAATTACGGTTAACGGCCTGTTCTAGGAGGCCTGGAACGCCGGAATGAAGTGCTGGTAGATGCTGCTCGCCGGGTAAACGAGCAGGGCCGCAGCAGCCAGGGCGATGCCGTAGGGCACGCCCTTTTTGGCGTTGTGCAACTGGTCGACCCAGCCGATCCGTCGCATCCCTTCGGGCAAAGGCCAACGGCGCACGGCCAGAATGGCCAAGGTCAGCGCACCACCTAAAAGACCGGCATAGATGGTGAACTGCAACATCAGCCCGGTTCCGAGCCAGAGCGCGATGCCGGCCGCGAACTTGGCGTCTCCGCCACCGATCCAGCCGAAGGCGAAAAACGCAAAGGCGATCGCAAGAACCACGACCGCGCAGATCACATTGGAGATGAGCTCGCTGGCGGGCAATTGCACAAAGAGCGCCAGGATAAAAAAGCCCGCGATCAGGATCAGGACCAGCAGGTTGGAGATCCGCATGGTCAGCAGGTCCGAGGACGCCGCATAGATCATGATGGCAGGAAACACGAGCAGTGCGATTGCAGAGGTGATCATTTGGACGGACCAGGGCCAGGGACGCACCGGCACTCTTGGCGCGCTATGGTTAATTTCATCCAAACGAAAGAAGGGGGCGCAAGCGCCCCCTTCTGAACCGTCGATCTGCGCTAGCTCAGGTTGCCGGAGCGGCGGCAGGGGCGAGTTCATCGCTGATGCTGGTGAACACGGTGCTGAGGTTGGTACCCAGCGTGGTGGCAGCGGCGATGATGGCAACAGCGATCAGAGCGGCAATCAGGCCGTACTCGATGGCAGTCGCACCGGATTCGTCGTTGAAGAAACGAGCGAGAGTGTTCATTTATTGGCTCCTTGCACACGTTATTTCTTGTGACAGCATCGAACGATACTGGCAGTCTCGTTCGACAGGTCACGTATCGAACATGACGTCAGGCTAGGCCGGACAAATTGAAATTGCGTTAATCGAGGCCACCTCCAGAGGCGTTGGAAAGGCCATTTTCTACATGGTCATCAATGCATTAAGAGAATTGATCGCATTTTAGCGACCTGGGGAAGAGCGGTAACATTTCACCGCAATTTTGGTCCAGACAGCATCGCCGGCAGGGCGTTTGCCAAATATTCACCATTCCGCGCAAAGCTTGGTTTACGAGTTTTCAGTTCCCGGGTGAGTTCATGTCGATCCAGCTTCGTACTGCAGCCTATGGGCTTGCCTTGATCTGCGCAATGAGCGCGCAACCGATCGCGGCGCAGGAGAACGGTCCGGTCAGCGTCAAGGTCAACATGGCGCGCATCCTGCGGATCAGCTCGCCGGCCAACACCGTGATCATCGGCAATCCGCGCGTCGCCGACGTGACCATCCAGGACCCGCAGACGCTGGTGCTGACCGGCAAGAGCTACGGTCAGACCAACATGATCGTGCTCGACGCCACCGGCAACGCGATCGCCGATACCATGATCGAAGTGGTGCAGGCGCAGGCCGACATCGTCACCGTCTACCTGGGTTCGGCCAGAACAACCCTGGCCTGCGCGCCAGTGTGCCAGCCGACCATCATGCTGGGCGATGATCCGACGTTCTCGGCCAACAATGCGGCGTCTTCGGCGGTTGCCGGGGGGCAATAGCCGCAATTCCGGCGCTCACACTAACCTTGCCTTAGTGTTGCGCGGCTAACTTGGCTGCAGCGTTCCGCAGGTGTGCAGGCAGATGAAGAACAGGCAGAGCTGGTCTCGGCGATTGCTCGCCCCGCTGATCCGTCGCAGCCGGGGCATGGCCAAGGACGAAAAGGGTGCCGTGGCGGTCGAATTCGCGCTGCTGGCCATTCCCTTTTTCAGCCTGATCTTTGCAATCCTCGAAACCTCGATCGTTTTCTTTGCCCAGCAGATCCTGGAAAGCGCGCTGCAGGATTCCACCCGCTTTATCCGCACCGGCCAGTCGCAGTCGGCGTGGAACACCTCCGAGTTCCGCAAGGCCATCTGCGGGCGGACCTATGGACTGTTCGAATGCAGCGCCACCAATGCCGACACCGAGCGACTGTTGATCCGGGTGGAACCGGTGACCGATTTCGACACGGCGGTCGCCGAGATCGGCCTGCCCATCAGCGACGAGTGCCGCGATATCATGGCGGCGCCCGAGACCTGCGAGTGGACCATCGACGAGGCCTATAATGACGGTACCGGCTCGGACGTGATCATCGCCCAGGCCTTCTACAAATGGCCGATCGTGCTCAACCTGCCCTGGTTCAACCTCTCGACGCAGGCCGGCAACAACCGCCTGCTGTCGGCCGTGCGCGTCTTCAAGAATGAGCCGTTCGGTGGTTAGGGCGCTGGGCAGATTGCTGCGGCGCTTCAGGCGCAATGACAGCGGCGTGGCGGCCGTGGAATTTGCGCTGATCCTGCCGTTCCTGCTTTTGCTCTATATGGGTTCGATCGAGGCCAGCTCTCTGTTCACCGTCGATCGGCGCATCGACGTGATCTCTACCACCACCGCTGACCTCGTGGCGCGCTGGAACAGCGACCCGGCGGCCATTCCCAGCTCGACGCTGGGGGATTATTTCCGGGCCTCCGCAGGCATTATCACGCCCTATTCGACCACTGGCCTGACCCAGGTGGTGAGCCTTCTCCAGGTGTCGCCGGCCGGCGTGGCCAAGGTGGTGTGGAGCTGCGCCTTCAATGGCGGCACGGCGCTGGCGGTCGACAGCATCTATACGCTGGGCGAGGACATGAAAAATGTCAGCAAGGGCGGTTTCCTCGTCGCCTCGACCGCCCGGTATCCCTATAAGCCGCTGCTGGGCATGGTGTTTACCTCGGCCATCAACCTCGAGAACGAGGCGCTGTTCCTGCCGCGCTTCGGTGAAGCGGTGTCGGCCCCTGCGGGTGGTTGCCCGACGTAAGCGCTTGTGTCATTACCCGCTGCCGACCAACCGCTGCGGAAACTCTCCCCATGACCGATACTCTGGTGCCTGTCTTCGACCTGGGCGGCGTTTTCGTCGACTGGAACCCGATGTACCTGTTCCGCAAGCTCTTCGACACCGAGGAAGAGGCACAGTGGTTCCAGGACACCATCTGCACCAAGGACTGGAACCTCGAGTTCGACGCCGGCGACATCTATGCCGAGGGCGTGGCCAAGCTGGTGACGCGCTTCCCGCGCTACTGGCGCGAGATCCAGGCCTATGACCAGCGCTGGAAGGAAACACTCGGTGATTTCATCCAGGGGACGATCGACATCCATGACGAACTCGTGGCGCAGGACATCCCGACGTTTGCCATCACCAACTTCTCCTGGGAGAAGTGGATGAGCTGCCTGGGAGAATGGCCGTTCCTCGAAAAGTTCGACGGCGTGGTGGTCTCGGGGCTCGAACGGCTGGTCAAGCCCGATCCGCGGCTCTACCGGGTGTTCTGCGAGCGCTACAGCCTGTCGCCGGACATGTGCGTGTTCATCGACGACAGCGAGCCCAATATCGTGGCGGCCCGCAAGTTCGGCATGCATGGCATCCACTTCAGCGATCCCAAGCTGCTGCGCCAGGAGCTGATCGCGCTCGGCCTGCCGCTCAAGAAGAAGTAGTGGGCGAGCGAGTAGCGCACTAGTACCCGCCCCCGCCCGTGTGTCGCGACCTACCAGGCGCCAGTCTAAAGTCGCTATTCGCTACTTGGTCCCGTACATGCGGTCGCCGGCATCGCCAAGCCCCGGTACGATATAACCTTTTTCGTTCAGATGACTGTCGATGGCGGCCGTGTAAATCGGCACGTCAGGATGGGCGGCCGAGAACTTGGCAATGCCTTCCGGCGCGGCCAGGAGGCAAAGGAAGCGCAGATTGTTGGCGCCGCGCTTTTTGAGATTGTCGATGGCGGCAATCGAGGAATTGGCTGTGGCCAGCATCGGATCGACGACGATGATCAGCCGATCTTCGAGGTTGGACGGCGCCTTGAAATAATACTCCACCGGCTGCAGCGTCTCGTGGTCGCGATAAATGCCGATATGGGCGACACGCGCTGCAGGAACCAGGTCGAGCATGCCGTCGAGCAGGCCGTTGCCGGCCCGCAGGATCGAGGCGAAGACCAGCTTCTTGCCCTTGATGGCGGGCGACTGCATCTGCGACATCGGCGTCTCGATCGGGATCATTTCGAGCTCGAGATCGCGCGTCACCTCATAGCACATCAGATGTGCTATCTCCCTCAAAAGCCTGCGGAAACCCGCAATCGAGGTCTCCTTGTCGCGCATGATGGTGAGCTTGTGCTGGATCAGCGGATGGTCGACGACCGTGACGTTTGCCATGTGCTCACCGGGGAACTGAGAGAAAGGACGTGCCATGCTTGCCGGGCGGAAGGCCGAGCCAGTGGGCGATGCTTTCTCCTATATCCGCGAAGGTGGGCCGAATGCCAATGCTTGCCGGCGACAGGCTTGGGGAAAAGACCAGGATCGGGACCTGTTCGCGGGTGTGGTCGGTGCCCGGCCAGGTCGGGTCGTTGCCGTGGTCGGCGGTGAGCACCAGCAGATCGTCGGGGCGCATTTTCGCAATGATTTCAGGTAGTCGCGCGTCAAAGGCCATCAGGGCATTGGCGTAGCCGACGACATCGCGACGGTGGCCATATTCCTGGTCGAAATCGACGAAGTTGGTCATGATGAAGCTGCCGTCGGCGGCGCGGTCGATGGCGCCCAGTGTCGCATCCATCAAGGCGTTGTTTCCATTGGCCTTTATCTTTTCCGTCACACCGTGGCCGGCATAGATGTCGGAGATCTTGCCGATGGCAAAAACCGGCTGGCCGGCGGCGTGGACGCGGTCGAGCAGGGTCGGCTCGGGCGGGGGGATGGCGAAGTCGCGGCGGTTGCCGGTGCGCTTGAAGCTGGCGGCATCCGCCCCGACAAAGGGTCGGGCAATGACCCGGCCGATCATCAGCGGCGCGGTCAATTTAAAAGCGATTTCAGACACTTGGTAGAGTCGCTCGAGGCCGAAATGGGTCTCGTGGGCAGCGATCTGGAAGACCGAGTCGATGGAGGTGTAGCAGATCGGCTTGCCGGTGCGGATCGACTCCTCGCCCAGCTCGGCAATGATCGCCGTGCCCGAGGCGTGGCGATTGCCCAGGATACCGGGAAGCCCTGCGTTTTCAATCAGTTGCGCGATCAGGTCGGGCGGAAACGTCGGCTCGGTATGCGGGAAATAGCCCCAGGCGAAGGGCACCGGAACGCCGGCGATCTCCCAGTGGCCGGAGGGCGTGTCCTTGCCCTTGGAGACCTCGCGACCGACGCCCCAGACCCCGGTTTTCGCTTTGTTTGTCAAACCCTTAGGCGTGGCGCCGGTGGAGAGGGTGGCGGCGGCGCCCAGGCCGAGCGCGTCCAGCTGCGGCAGCGCGAGCGGCACCTGCGCCGCGATATGCCCCAGCGTATCGGCGCCGACATCGCCGTAATCGGCCGCGTCGGGCGCCCCGCCAATGCCAAAACTATCGAGAATACAAAGGATTGCGCGAGGCATGATCAGACCTGGTCCGGGCCGACGCGGTCGGCGACGATGGGGTGCGCGGGCGCCGCTGCGCCGAAACTGAAGGCCGCGCGGAAGCGTCGCTCAGCCTCGTCTGCCGCATTTTCGCCACGTGCATGAATGACAGCTGAACGGGTTCTGCCGTCCACGGGCGCCCCCAGACCGACGATATGGTCGAATCCCACGGCAAAATCGATGCCGTCAGTGGGCAGTCGCCGCCCGCCCCCCAGCGCCACCACTGCCATGCCGATGGCGCGCGTATCGATGGCGGTGACGACGCCCTCGCCCTCGAGCACGATGTCGCGCACGATGGGGGCGCGATCGAGATAGCGGTCCATGCCGGTGACGAAATCGGCCGGCCCGCCAAGCGCGGCCACCATGCGGCCGAAAATTTTGGCAGCGCGGCCGGAGTCGAGCGCTGCGGCCGGATCGGCGCTGACGCCGCAGAGCCGGAGCAATTCCTCGGCCAGCGCCAGCGTGACGGCGCGCAGCCGCGCGTCCTGATGCGCGCCGGTGAGGAAATCGACCGCATTGCGCACTTCGAGCGCGTTGCCGGCGGCCGAAGCCAGCGGCTCGTTCATGTCGGTGATCAGCGCCGAGGTCTTGAGCCCGGCGCCATTGGCGACCGAAACGAGGCTCTTGGCCAGGGCGCGGGAGGTTTCCAGCGTCGGCATGAAGGCGCCCGAACCGGTCTTGACGTCGAGCACCAGCGCGCCCAGCCCGGCGGCGAGCTTTTTCGAAAGGATCGAGGCGGTGATCAGCGGGATGGATTCGACCGTCGCGGTGACGTCGCGGATGGCATAGAGCAGCTTGTCGGCCGGGGCGAGGTCGGCGGTCTGGCCGATAATGGCGCAGCCCACATCCTTGACCACCTTGCGGAACAGCGCGTTGTCCGGGCTGGTCTGGTAGCCGGGAATGGCGTCGAACTTGTCGAGCGTGCCGCCGGTATGGCCCAGGCCGCGCCCCGAAATCATCGGCACGAACACCCCGCAGGCCGCCAGGATCGGCGCCAGCATCAGCGAAACATTGTCGCCCACCCCGCCGGTGGAATGCTTGTCGGCCACCGGCCCGTCGAGGTCAGACCAGTCGAGCACCGTCCCGCTGTCGCGCATGGCAAGGGTGAGCGCCACCCGCTCGGGCGTCGTCATGTCGCGGAAATACACCGCCATGGCGAACGCCGCCGCCTGCGCATGGCTCACCGTGCCATCGGCAAAGCCGGCAATGAAGGCAGCGATATCGGCTGCCGCCAGGGATTTGCCATCGCGCTTGGCCGCGATGATTTCCTGAGGAAGAAAGCTCATGCCCAGGGTTTTGCGCCAGCGGGGGGCGGAAGGCAAGCGGGGGATGGGGGTGAGGGGGAGGGGGGTAGCGAGTGGGGAGTAGCGAATTG